>MDTF01017018.1_pt1 | contig 18502 bp, 16 predicted proteins | sample 811191 | NCBI WGS metagenome assembly MDTF01 (sample SAMN05326649, study PRJNA326480) | marine metagenome | isolation source: seawater | place: Southern Ocean | collected 2011 | reverse complement strand
ATTTTTATCACCTATAAGTAAATCATTGTAATCAACTTTTGATACTATTAAAGATTTTAATAATTTATCAATTACAGTTCCATTTGCTATGTAATTTTGATTTGCTAGTATATCTTCTTCTCTAGCAGTCATGTATTTCATTTCTATTGTACCGCTTGATAATGGGTGGTCTTTAGGATATAATAAACCTTGTGATGGTAATTCTATTGTTTCTGTTGGAATTTTAAATTCTTGCATAATCTATTTTTAGATAACTATTTGTTTATTTGTAATACATATGTAATATACAAAAAAGCTTGACCGAAGCCAAGCTATTTTGAAGGAAATATCAGGGAGTGTAAAATTTTCTAGAAATTTAAAATACAATAATCTGGTTGTACTTCTAATGAAATTTCTTGAGCGGCACTATCATCATCCCAACTATAATCCCCAAAGTTAGCTGATGTTATCATTGCGCCTTTAATTATCCATTCAGATACTATATCACCTACTGGTCCTAGTACATTAAATGTTAAATCTTTTTTATAAAAATCGGAATATCCATCTCTACCTGTTACTGATTCATGATGTAATCTAACCCATTCCATCACTGCTTGTGCTCCTGATGGTGTAATAGGATCAAATAATGTCATTGAAATTGGTCCCCAAGTTGTTTTTCCTTTTACAAATCTTTGAACATTTATGTGATTTAAAGGAATTGCTTCTTGTGCTATGTTAACAGCTCCGACTGCTTTTATTTGGTAGGATTGCATACCTTCAACACTCATAAAAAACCTATTCTTTTGTTTTGGTTCAAATGCTGTAAAAAATATTTCCGATGATGATAATACTGCCATTTTATTATTTTATTTTATTTTATTATAAATATCTAATTTATTTGTTTTTATGATGGAAATGTTGCTCCAGTTGGTAAAACATTGAAATCTAAAATTATGAATTCAGCTGTTTTAGTTGGTTGTAAAAATATTTGACCAACTAATTGATTTCTATCAATTACTGCTGGTGTATTATTTGTATCATCCATTACAACTTTAAAGGCAAATAATCCTTGTCTTTGTTGTACTGACTCTAAATAAGGGTTAACTTGTGATAAGAAGTTATTTCTTGTAACTATTGTATTTTGTTCAAATACTAAATTATCTGAAACTTGTCCTATAAAGCTCTTAAGAGCAATCATTAATCTTCTTACATTTACTCTATCTAAAGCACTTGATTTTTTCTGCAATGTTTTTTGCCCAAATACTACAACACCCTGTCCTGGGAATGTAGCTATTGGATTAACATTAGATTCATATAATGTATCTCTGTTGCTTACTGTTAATCTTCTTTCAGCTCTAATAACTTGTCCTAATCCACCTCTTGTTATACCCGCTGGTGCGAACCATGGATCACTTGAAGCATCTGTAAAGGCATAAACTCCTGGTATCATTGTTGAAGCTGGTACCCAAACCATTTCTGCTGTATTAGTATCAATCGTTTGAACCCAAGGCCAATATGCTGCTGCATATGAACTATCAAATGCTGCTGCTTGAGTTGTTACTGTAGCTAAAGCTGTATCATAATTTACTAAATCTACTATGAAAATACTGTCTCCTCTTGATATTGTATTAGATACTGCACTAGCAATTGGTACTGCACCTGTTAATCCATTTGCATTAATTAATCCTGGTGCTGATAATACATTAAATTTATAATCATCGGCATTAGCCATTAATCCTACTGCTGTTGCATAATTTGCTCCTTCTAATCCTTGACTATCTGTATTACTAATATCACTGTAGAAATTCATTTTTCTACTATATCCAGTTAGTGTAGGAATATTTGATCCCGCTGCACCATCTAATGATGATGATTGTGGGGCATCTGGTAAGCTTGCTGTAAAAATGTCTTTAGCAACACCTGCATTATTGAAATATTCTGGTGTTAAATTATTAACAGCACTTATTCTTACATAAGCCGAAGCATTTGGATAGTTACCTGTTTCTTTTATATAAAAATCACCACCATCAGTTGCTACTGATCTATCCATATCTCCTATTACTTTTGAAATAAAGTTAGGTGAATTTGGATCTAATGATAAATTATTATATGATTCTAGTACTACTTTTTGATTTGCATCATCATCTCCTCTTCTAATTAATAATGAAAAAGTTCCTGATGAAGTATTTACTGTTGCTACTTCCCATCTAAGGTTATCAATTGTTCCATTTGTTAATGCTCCGGAACCACCTACTACTTCAGTATGTCCAGCATTCATTATTGCACCTTCAGATATAGTTTGTAATACAAAAGGGGATAAGTTTGTTTTAGCTACTCCTCCTGGAGAACCTGAACCTGTGTTCATACCTCCAAGTGTGTCAGCTACATTTGAACTTGTTGCTGGTAGGAATGATTGACTTACTACACGAGTAACCCATAATGAATTTCCTCCATTTGAAAAGTAATTATTTGCCGCTACAGATGTTAAGAAAGAGTAAGGACGTGAACCACTCATTTGATAAGTTCCATAAATAGTACTAAATTGACTAAATGATGTAACTAATGTAGGTATGTTAACTGGTCCTTTAACCGTTGGTCCTAATATAGATGCACCTTCTTGGGTTGGTAAGGGTGCTATAAAAGATTGGTCATTTTCTCTTTGTAAAACGCCAGGGGATAAAATAGTTTCTGCCATCGTAATATATTATTTTTAATATTGTTTTATTATAAATATTAAAACCCTTTTCAAAAAACTATTCTGGTTTAATAAATTCGCCAGTTTCTAAATTTATAGTGCCTTCGCCATATTTTTCTTGAAGCTCTGATGCTAATTCTCGTTGAGAATCTCTATTAATTTTAAAGTCACTTTCTATTATTCCTTTTCTTTCTTTTAATTCAATTTCAGCAGCTACCATTGCTCCAAATTGTTCAATGTTTGCTGCTAGTGAATTTTGAAGATTTACTAGTTTTTCTACTTCTTTTTCAGATAACTTAATATTTTGCATATTATTTTTGTTGGTTATAAATATATATAAACTCCTTTAAATTGATAAGTTGTTTTTTTATGGGTGAATATAATTTTTCATTTTTTAAACATCTATTAAAACCTTTTTCTGTTGTAGTTTTTATATCTATCTTTAAATCAAATACATCAGCTACTATTTCAGCTAATTCTGCTTTAGTAATACAACTGCTACATAAAACATTTTCTACTTTATAATCATTCCAATTTTGTACCATTTCTAAACAATACTTAGCCCATGTTAAAGTAGTACTACCATTCCATCTTGCTTGTTCCGAAAATGATACTTCTTTAGTTGTCTTTAAAAATTCAAATAAATATGGTTTTGGGATTAATTCTGGTCCTATAATAGATGATCTTATTATTTTTGTATTTTTTGAGTCTTGGTTTATCCATATACTAGCACTAGTTTTAGATGCTGCATATGATCCCATTTCATTATCACTATCAGTACCTGGGTATATTATCCTACACTCTGTTTTTTCTTCTAATAGTTTAGGTAATTCATAGTTTACTTGTATTCCTTTTCTTGTTGGGTTAGTAATTGCTATACAATTTACAATATAATCTCCTTTAAATTCTTTAAGATATTTTTCAAAATCTAAAGTGGGCCATTTTAAATCTGTAGTTGTATAATCTATATCCATATGCTTAAAATAAGCACAAATCATAGATCCTAACATTCCTTTATGTCCTAATATTAATACTTTCATGGTTTAAAATAATTATAGGGTTCTAAAATTTTTATTAATTCTTTTTTTGAAACTGTTACATCATTACTATTAAATTCATCTGCCATACAATCGTCATTTACATTTTTGTAGTGCATGTAATAAGTATTATTAGCCCCACTATAAAACGTCCTAGGTGCTTCTTCTTTAGCAATCATTATTTCATGTATTTTTTCTGATATTCTAGGTTCACCAATATTATATTTTAAACCAAATTTATCTTTAAATATTTCAAATAAATCCTTAACTAAAAATGCTTTTAAGTTCGGTACAACATTATAACCACTTACTTTTAATCCAACTTCAATTAAATCCATAGCTTCTTCTATGTCAATCATAAAACGAGTCATTTCATCCGAGTATAAAGTAAGTGGATAGTTTCTGTTAATAGAATCCCAAATTAAAGGAATAATACTACCTGTTGAATTTAAAACATTACCATAAATAGCAGATGATAACTTTACATTAGATTTTTCTGCATTTACTATAAATGATTCTCCAGCTATAAATTTCATTGAACCATATAATGTAGTAGCAGCCCTAGATTTATCAGATGAAATAAAACAAGCTGCTTCCATATTATTTTCTTCTGCTGCTCTTCTTGAATTAATAGATCCATCAATCAATACTCTAACACCCTCTTCTACATTTTGATCTACCGCTTCTATTTGTTTTAATGAAGCAGCAAAAATACCAATAGTATGTCCTTTAGAAGATCTTTTTAATAAATCAAAATTACGAACATCACCAATAATACAATTAATATTTGGGAATCTTTTTTTAAGGTAATAATGTTTTGCTTCATCTCTAGAATAAACTGTTATTTCATTATCATCATAATAACGTTTTACTAAATTAGAACCTAAAAACCCAGCACCTCCTGTTATAAATATTTTTTTATTTTTCATGGTTTATATGTTTTACTTCAGGAAAAGGTATTATATAAGGTATCCCTAAATGTTTTGTTTTTTCAATAATCATATCTGCAAAATTCCAAGCTAATATTAGAATATAATCTGGTGGGTCGGATTCTAAATATTCTGGTGGGTAAATAGGTATTTTCCCATTTGAGGTGTATCTATTATATCTTTCAGGGGATTCATCTATTATATACATTAAATCATTAGTATCCCATTTCATAGTACTACTTATTACATTTGCTCTACCAGAAGCTCCATAACCAGCTACTTTTTTATTCATTTCTTTAATTAAACCTAATTGAGCACTTAAATTATTTAAAGCTAAAGATATTTTAGAACTAAATTCATTTAATTCTTTATAATCTTTTTCTATTTCTATAAGGCTATCTACTATTTCTTTTTTAGGTTCTAATGTATTTTTAGTTGCTACTACTCTAATAGATCCAGAATGTATGGGTACTTTTTTTACATCTATTATTTTAAGATGGTGTTTTGAAAGTAATTTTTGTAAACTATTTATAGTATAATAAAATAAATGTTCATGATACATAAAATCAAATTGAAATTTATCTACTAAATCTACTAAATATTGTACCTCAAATATAAATTTTCCTTCTGGTTTTAAAGAATAATTAACTCCTTTAATTACTGAATTTATATCTTCAATATGAGCAAAGGTATTACTAGCTAAAATTAAATCAAAATTTTCTTCCCATTCTTCTGATTTGGCAAATTTGTAATTGAAAAAATTATTAATTATATCTAAGTTTTTCTTTCTACCTAATTTAACAATATTAGTAGCCGGGTCTATTCCTATAGTTCTATGTATACCTCTATATTTTAAGGCTTCAAGTAAAGGACCATCATTACACCCAAATTCTAAAACTTTATGCATTGGAGTTAAATTTTGGGTTTTAACTAACCAGTCAGCAAAATTATTAAAATGCTTTTGCATCCCTACAGATGAAATATACCTATAATCTTTAAATAAAGTTTCAGGGGGTATTAAAGTATTAGTTTGTACTAATTCACAACTCTTACATTTTACTATTTTAAGAGGATATGATTTTATATTATTAATTTCCTCATGTAACGGAAAACTACCAGCTAAAGGTATCTCCCCAAAGTCATATATAATATTAAATTTAGTGTGCCCACAAGATTCACAGGAAATACGTTCTTTATATGTTGTCATTTGCTACTTCTATTGCTGATATTGTGGTTAATCTAATTAATTCTTTTGGAATCTCCAAATTATTTATAGTAAGTTTTAAATTGTTTATAGAATCATAAAATTTATTATTTTTATATTCCCCAATATATTCTTTAACCATATCAAATTTAAAAGGTAAATAAATTAAATGATATTCTAAAGTAGATGGAACTGTGGATTGGTGGATTATTTTATTGTCTAAAGATATTTTAACGTTTAAATCCTTTTTAATATCATATAAAAACAATAAACATTTATTTGTTCCTATTTCTTTATCTTTTACCCATATTTTTTCTTCACCTATTATCCATTTATATCCTTCCCTAATATAATAATGTTTAGTAAAATCAGTATCCATTTTTATAGAGGTAATTACATCTTTTTCCCATTCATTAAAAGGTATCACAATGGAATTATTTGAGTGTAATTTTTCATACATATAATTTTCGGTTACACCAAATCCTGAATTGTAATAATAATCTTCATAACTTATTTCTTTTAATTTATCTATGTAAGAATTTAGTTTTAAAGCACACCAGGACATATGAAGAGCCGGTTTATATTCTCCACCATCATTCATCTTAACAAGACCATAATCTAATATTACATTATCATAAGTCTTTAAGTGATTTTCTGATGTTTTAATTATATTATCAGTTACTACTAAATCATAATTTAATACATAAGCATTATCATATCCCAAATCATAGGCATATATTAAACCTCTTTTCCATTGTTGCACCGCAGCATAACCATAATCTAAATATAAGGTATTTAATTTATAATATTTATATTTTTTCCAGTGTATAGTAGCACTATGTTTTAAATCCATAATTGGATTACTATAATCAAATAAAGTATAATCTGTTAGTTGAGTACTATCTTCTTCTACGGGATAGTGGGAAAACAATATTATATCCTTATTATACTTTTTTAAATCTTTTAAAGTATTTTGTAATACTTCTTTTTTTTCATCAGTATCACAATATGCATTAACTAAAAAACATTCTTTAAGCATCCTTTTCTATTATAAGTTGATTATTACTTTTATTATATTCTTCTAACAAATCAAAATATTTTTTATTAAAAGAATAACCTATAGTTTTTATATCTTTGGGTAAATTAAAAATTTGTTCTATTGGTTTTAATTTAAATTTAGAATCATTAATATGTAATGTTATATCTTCTTTAAATAATCTTGCTAAAAATTTAGGATCATTACTTTTTTCAAAAAATATTCTAAAAGAATCATTATATGTATTTTGATTAAAAATAAAAGGTGTACCAAAATCTACTTTATCTTTAATTACATTTGGGTGTAAGTTATAAGCATATTTTGCAATTAATACCCTCCAATAATCTTCCGCTGAGTCAAATGCTTCTTTACCATTTGGTTTATTTATATAATCTTTTAAATTAATTCTAGGTATTAAATTTTTTAAATTATTTTTTTCAATAATATTAAATACTAAACTAGGCCATCTCTCTTCATTATTAGAATCTATTACTTTAGAGCACACAAAATTATTTGGAGAATATAATTCTGTTATTAGATCATTGTTTAATTCAATATCATAATTAACAAAACTATAAAAATTATAATCTAAAGTTAAAGCAAACTTGCTTGATTTAATAAATTGATTAAAAACTGTCCAACCATAATCCGGGTGGTTAGATTCTAATCTTAATATTTTATCTTTTTTAGTAGGATGAGCTCTTGTATTCCAAAATCTAAATAATCTTTGAGGTGGATGTAAAATAGGATTACTTTTATCATAAATAAAATACTCTACTTTTTGTTGTATTTTAAAAGGTACAGGTATATGTGATATTATTAATATATGAAAAGAATTTGACTTTAATGTTTTAATATTATCTTCTAATACTTTTAATTTTTTATCTGTATCACAATGACAGGTTAAAATGATTAGGTTTTTATTTATCATAACAAGCTATAAAGGGTCTAATATCTATTATTTTATCATATTTAGTTATTGATTCATATTCAATATAATTAGTATCAGAATAACTTTTAAACCAATCCCCATTTTTAATTAATAATTGAGATATAATAGGTTGTTGTGATTCATATAATTTAAGTAATTCATTTTTTTTATCTAAAATATTTTTGTCTAATTTTTTAGAAGATTTCCCAAATACATAAAAACTATTAGTTAATTTTTTAATAGCATCAAATATTTTTTTATGCATAGGGTGTCCATACTCACCAATAGGATTATGTGTTACTATTTTTTCCCATTCTTTTTGATCAATGTAATCTAATAAATCATAATCTTCAGTAGGATGCATTAAATCATCATAATCTAACATTTCATATGATCCTACATTAAGTTCTTCCATTACTTTTTTAAATTCGTTACTTCTAACTTTATTATTTTTATTAGTAATACAAATAACTTTATATTCAGGCCCGTGCTTAATTAATTCTGCTCCCCCAAATATTAATTCATCATCAGGATGTGCTACTATCATTAATTTAGTACATTTATAGTTATTAAAAGCTATGTTTAATACGTTACTATCTTTAGGTTTTACTGATGGGTCAGGACCATGTATAAAATAGGGTTCCCGTGTTATTTTATCGTACATTACGTCAAAACCTTGATCTAAATGGTAACTACTAACCATTCTTTCATCTTTTGAACTATAATAATTATTCCATGTAACAGGCATCACCTCTTGTTGGTTAGATCCCCACATTATATTATTAGCTACTCTTTCTTCTGAAAAGGCGTTATCATCTACCCATATTTTTATATTTTGTTTATTTAATTCATGATTCCAATCTATACATTCCTTAAAAAAATTATGGCATTTTTGAGTATAAAAATAAAATCCTGTTGCTATTATAGTATTATGTGGATTTCTGGTTATTCCCTTTATAGATGATAATTCACTTCCATAACTTCCTTCTAATCTAATGTTATTTATAGTTCTCCATTGGTTTATGTCTCCATGGTAATAAGTCATAAATAAAGGATAATCTATCCCATCATTAATATATTTTAAAGATTTATCTATATTTTCAGTTACAAAAGCATCACCATCTAACCATGTATAGTTTTTATAATTTTCATTTAAAGAATCTAGGCTAGCTAAATATTTTGCAAAGTATAAAGAATAATCTTTATCATATAAATCTTTTTCACGTTGAGGATCAAAAATAGGTTTTAAAGGAAAATCTACTCTTTTATTTATTACATTAGGTAAATCAATATTTGAATCACAATTAAAACCATATACTATAAGTTTATGTTTAGAATATTTTAATATACTTTTAGCTAATACTTCTATCATTGGTAAATAACCTTTATCTCCTCCAGTTATCCATATAAAGTTTTTTTCTTTTGGTTCTATTAAATCTAATACCTTATTAAACACTTCATTTACCTTTAAGGATTTCATACAAATATGTTGTAATTTTGTACCTTCATGTTCAGGACACCAGTTCCAATTTCCAGCATCAAAAACATATTCTGGTTTTACCCAACAATCATGACATACTGATTTATTTTCTATCTTAGAAATATTATTAGCAAATTCGTACCCCAAAGGTATAAAATTATTAATCATTAAAGTATGTTTATTTAAAGCCCAGTTAGCCCAAGATAAACCTGATCCTAACCCTATAAACAACTCGGCATGATACATATAATTCCAAGTATTTTTCCAATCTAATTTTTCCTTATTAATAATATTTTTACCCTTAAAACCTTCGTAGGATAAATTAACTATTTTATATCCTTTTTTAGATAATTTATCGGCTAATTTTCTCCAATTTTCATAAGGCCATTCTTTTAAACCAGATGTTGACCTTGGACCTATACAAATGTATTTTTCTTTAATTGGTCTTTTTTTAGGTTTAAAATCAATACCATAGTTTATTTCTTTATAAGGTAAACCTAAAATATCAGTAGCAGTTTGGATTAAAGGTACAGTATTTGCTTGGTTTTTATTATTATTTCCTACATCCCACTTACTATCTTTTTTAAACCAACCTAATTTATATTCAGCATAACTTTTTTGAGGTACATCAGGTTTAATAAATGTTAAATCCTTATAAACCTCTAATTTTTCAAACCATTCATTATGAAATGTACTAACTACTACTTTTGTTTTATATTTATTTTTAAATTCTAAAACTTGAGGCATCCAAGCTAAAGTATCTCCTATTGATTTTGAATCAAATGATACTTTTGTTACTTTATCTTTTAAATTAAAAGTATGTACTATTTGATTATCAATTTTTATGATCCATGGAATATAATAAGATTTATTACATTTAGTCCACATATTATTTGAAATTATTGAAGAATGTAAAACTTCATTTGTATCACCATTAATAAATTCAATTTTATATTCCTTATTATGATGGCCTTTTACTTCAACTTTAGGACCTAAATTAAATGAAATTTCAATTTTATTTTCTGGGACAGTATTTATAAAATCATTAACAGTATCATATGCTATATTAGCTGCATTTTCCCAAGTAAATTTTTCTCTAATTATTTCTGATTCTATTAGTGCTTGTTTTTTATGTTTATCATAATTTTTATAAGCATCTCTCATTACCTTTTTTAAATCATTAAAGTCAGGCTCATAAAATTCTCCTGCTAATAAATGTCTATGAAATGAATGAAATTCTCCTCTTTGTGCTGGTTCTTTATGACTTATTTTAACTGGTAGTCCTAATCCCTCAGCAAATTCTAATTGTCCACTACATTCTGACCATATAGAAGGAGTACCACAAGCCATAGCTTCGATTAAAGGTAAGTTCCATCCTTCAGATCTAGCACAAGATAAAAATACATGACCTTTTTGTAAATATTTTACATAATCTTCTCTAGAGGGGAAATGGATTATTTTTAATCTTGGATCTTCCATATTATACTCAACCATTCTTTCTTCAGTTGAAGAAAAACCATCCTTAGCATATGGGTTATCAATAGATAATATTAAATCTACAGGTTCTTCAGAATCAAATTCATCTAAAAATGCATTAATTATTTCTTTAGTAGATTTTCTATAATCCCATCTACCAAAATGTATAAATTTAAATCTACCATCATCATAATCAGGTAATTCAATATTTGGGTCTGGTTTAAATTTATTACCATCTACTGCTTCGGGTATTACTTTAACCTTATCAGGATCTGCTCCTTGTTCTATAGTGCACTGTTTTTGCCAATCAGAAGCTACCCACAATTGATCAAAAGTATTCCATAATTTAAAAAAGTTAGGTTCTACTCTTGTAGATTCCCATACTAAATAACCTATTTTTGGGCCTTTATAAGAACTATGATAAAAGTGGTGATTACATTCATTTAATATAATATTAACATTATGATTAAATTCATTTGGGTAATTAATGTACATAGGATGATCTTGTAAATATTTATCAGATCCTTCATTAGTCCATAATGCTTGACAATCTAATAATTTTTTCTTACTATCATCTAAATACTCTTCACCATTATGGGGTTCATCATTCATCCCACTCCATGTTTTTGGAGATATAGAAAAATTTCGTATCTTTAATTCAGATAATTTAGATAATTCGTGAATTAAATTTTGGGCATGATTATTATAACCACCAGCTCCTATATAGCTGGTATGAAAATAAATTTTGGGTTTTGGCATATATAACTTAATTGATGTAACAATATAATAAAACTTTTTTGGGTATCCAAATTATTGTCTACCTTTAGTGTATCCAACCCCATTGGAGTTTATAACATTTCCATCACCAAAAATACTGGCATCAGATACAACTTCACTTGTTATAGATACTACACCTTTTGAATTCCATTTTTTAATAGCTGTAACATCTTTTTGTATAGTATCAGGGATAATATATCCTTTTAAACTTATATTAAAATTACCTTTTACTAATCTATCATTACCTGCTGATAGTTCAGTTGTAGAAGTAAATTGGTCAATTCTTGCTCTAAATTGAAACCTTTCAGGATTACCCCAATAAGCATCAGATGCATATTCACATGCTTCAATTATTTTGTTTAATTGTTCCATGTAATATGTTTGTATTAAACAACTATATTCTAAGGTAACAAAATCTGGTACTGCTATTGCTTCATATTGTATAACAGGTTTTCTATTATTTAGTACATCAAAGGCACTATAAAAATTACCACTATAATATCTTTTTTGCCATGATTGATATAAATTGGGTCCATTAGCATCTAATTTATTATAAACTGATCTGTCTTTAGAAATTGAATCTCTTTTAATTACAATAATAGGTAACATAATAGCACCTTTTTTATCTCTATAATAACTATCTTTTTGAAATGATACCCATCTTTCAGGAGCAGCATATATAACAGGTACTTCTCTTCTATTTCCGTTTTGGGTAACAAAAGGTTTAATTACATTATCAAAATAATAAAATACTGCTTCATCTAAATCTTGGAGGCCAATAGAAAAGGGTTTAGTATCATCATTTCTATAGCTCATTTTTTCTGATCTATTAAATGATATACCCGTTTGTTGTTCATTTGGGGTTGTAACCGGGAGATTAGGATTGCCTCTTAAACTATCAAATGCCGTTTGTTGTTCAGCACTTAATTGTCTTTGGGTTGTTGGTATTGGTTTTCTTATTTTTGCCATTAAAATCTTTCTTTATAAGGTGATATCGCTACTTTGTCAGCAGGAATATAATAACATTCTACTAATGTAGATATACTAGCACCAAAATCGCCTAATCCTGGATTTAATGGGTTTATAGCGTTAGGATACGTGGGATTCTTACCAGTCCAGTATTGGTTATTAATTGTACTATGTACGCCAAAATACCCCTCTTGATACAGAACAATATCTCCAATTTCTGGTTGTACTAAAGCATCTACTAAATCTTGTCTAAAGAAGTAAAAATTAATTCTTTGGTTAAAAAATATACCTTCTTCAGTTTCTCCATATTCTTGTGGATCTCTATCTATTAAACAATTAAATAAAAAGGGACCATCATAGAATTTTTCCCCTGCAGCTTCCCCATATAAATTAACTTTTGTTTCTTCTAATTTATATTTATAAAAAGATGCCTGTTGGGTAATTATATTACCCAATAATTCGCGATTTAGTCTATTAACTAAACTCACATCCCTACTTCTACCAAACATTGCCATAAGCTATCCTATAAAAATTACTTGAGGTACTAATTCTAATTCTATCATTGCAGCTTCCGCTTCTTTAGCTCTTCTGTCTAAAGATGATAATCTAGAAGTTTCATCAAAATATGATCTTAATCTTTCTAATAATGCTACTTTTTCTGCTGTTCCCGCTGCTATTAAATCTGATTGGTTTAATGTTACATCTGCATTTGGTATTGGAATTGTACTATATTTACCTCTTACATAACCTAGCATTTCTTTTGAAATAGCTAATGTCATTTCAAATATCCATTGTCTACCAATAGGATTAATTTCATTATAATTTGGATTAGCAAAAGGTACATTTGATACATTTGTTACAACACCAGGAATTATCATAGATCCACTCTCTATCCTTTCATTCCTTTCCATATATTCAAATACTAAATGTCCACTACCTGTTCCAGGTATAGGGAATAATCTAACTTTATTATTATGAATTTCAAAACTATAATTAGACATTCTAATCATATCATTCATTTCTATTTGTTGAATAACTGCTAAATCGTAATTTAGAGGCATCATCAAAAAGTTTACTGCGGGACTATCACCACCAAACCCAAAGGAATTCATTAAATTCATTGTACCAAATCCAGTACCTACATATGGATCATAATATCTTGTTATAGCTGGTGATTCTTGGAAAAATACTCTTGTTATTTCTATACCTAGGGATCCAGTTATTCCTTGTTCTGCTGCCCAATTATTTAAATCATAATCTTGGACACTTGCTGTTAAAGGAATTCTACCTGTATACCAAGGGACATTACCTCCTACTCCTGCTTCAGACCCATATTGTTGAGTTAATCTAAATATTATATCAAAGTTTGGAGTTACTATAGCATTATTTTGGTTTGAACCAGAAGGTAAACCTTCAAATGATAAAATATTATCTCTAATTTTATAGGCATATAATTCATTACCATATATAGTAACAGCTTCTTCAAAAGCGGTATAAAAAGATCCAGATTGTAATTCTACATCTACTAAAGGATATCCTATCCTATTAGCACAAAATTTAGATATTTTATCAGCATCTATCTGAAATGCTTCTTGATAATCATAAAATCCAAAAGGTGTTTGTCCTGGTTGAAATGAGGAACTACCTTCCCAAATTGGTACATTCATAAATTATTTATTTTTAATTACACACTAAAAAATACTCCATTTTACCTATACTACCAGAAGGAAATGCAGTAACAGATGATACTTGACCATAATTTTCATTAACTCCTTCAATATCTATACTTGAAGTAAAATCTGCGGATGATAACATAAATGTACCACCGGGTTTTTGATCAAAATTAACTACTTCTTTTTTATAAACTCCTGAACCTGAATATAGAGATAAATTTATAGAGTGGGTTGTATTTAAGTTAGTTATTCTAGCATATTTTAAACTGCTAGATACTATTTGACCCGGTCCAACTACTTCTGCTATATTAAATAGTGTTGTTTCAGATCCCGAAGGTACAGTCAAAACCCTATTATCAGAGTAGGTTACATTAGATATTGTTAAATTATAATCACCACCTCTGGGGTTTGAGTCTGTAAAGAGTCTTTCTCTTATTAAAAGATTAAAATCAGCCATTGTTATTTTTATTATAAATATTAGAAATATTTTTATTATTATAAGTAGTAAAAAAAAGCCCCGCTAATGCGGGGCTCTTAATTTAACTATTCAATTTAATTGAAATTAATTACTATAGAGTATTTAATCCAACTATGTTGATTGTACCATAAAATTCTGGTCTAACCATTTTCTTAGCATATCTAGTTAATAATCCTTTTCTAGGCGTGAACGTAGATGGATCGTAGATAAGCGGAGTCATGATTAATGGAATATATGGAGCAAATACAGCACCAGTTTCTAAGAACTGAGAACCTCTAAATCCTAATAAGATAGTGTTAACTGTCATATATGGATTTTTGTATACTTTATATCTTCCGTTTAATTGACCAACTTTTTGTACACCAAAAGCATAGCTCATTTTAGCAGCATCACCATCTGTGTCAGCAGCAAATCCTGGAATAGATTCTAAGATTGTTGCTACAGTTGGAGAACATACTAAGAAATTAGCACCACCTCTAAGTGTTTTCTGGTGAATGATATTACTTAACTTTTGGATTTTAGTTCCTAAAGTTTGGAACCACTGTCCTTGAGAATTGTAAAATCCTAAATTACCGAATGTTCCGTCACCTACTTGGCTAGTGTTTGATTGGTTGTTAATTGCAGACCATACTTCGTTTCCAGCAGCTGCTGATTCTAACAACATACTTAAGATTTCTAAGTCAATTTCTAATGAAATGTACTCACTTAAGATTGAAGTTAATTCAGCTTCAGCATCTAGAGAATGGTAAGCATTTAAATCTTGAGCGAACTCAGGAGTCCAAACAGCTTTCAATTTTCTAGTTTTAGCAACGATAGCAGATGATTTCATCTGTACATTGATTTCTGGGATCTCAATATTTGGAGAATTTGATTCGTTTAACGATGGGTTATTGTCCTCAAAGTCACCTCTGTATTGATCCGTTGGTTGAAGTTGGTAAGTAATTAATGCATCTCGTGCATTGTCTTGGATAGAAGCTGAAGGTACAATGAAAACTACATTTGAACCTTCTACTTTAGTGAATGCCGGGTAATTAGCAGTTAAGCTAGTTGAACCTGACCAATAGAATCCTTTAACACCTTCTTTATCAAAGCTAGGTAATGAAGTATCTGCTACTGTAATTTTGATTAAAGCACCACCTACTGCTGAAGCAGAAAGAGTTGTATCAAAATCAACATCACTCCAAGAAGCTGTTGTTGCAACTGCTAACCATGTTGCTGCTGCAATATTGGATTCTGTGTTGTTAATAGAATATCCAAATCTACCAGATCCATAAAGACCACCTGCATTTGTGTTACCAAATGGCTCCTCTGCAGATGTAGTGTTTCCATATAATGAAGACGTTGCAGTGAATGGTGCCTTAGTAGTTCCGTATTGGAAATCTAAGAAAAATACTAGACCTGAAGGTAGATTCATTGGTTGTACAGAAACGAATTCTTTAGACGATAATTGTCCGAATACTTTTCTTACCAATGGAAGAGCTACTCCTGCCCATTGTCCACCTGTTCCAGCTGTGAATTTACCTGTAGAGGCAGTTCCACCACCAGTCTGTGAACTTTCAACAACGAGTTGTTTAGCTTGATTTTCAAGAATCATAGACATATTATTTCTATTGTTTTCTTGTAAACCTTCTAAAAGACCCGTTTTTTCCCATTTGTTAGCTAATTTAGCTGCGTCACTCTGTAAAGAATGATATGGGTTCGCGCTTTCTAATAATGAATTTAAGCTCATTTTTTAATTTTTTAGAGATTAATAATTTATTTTATATGATTCCAGCTAGTTTTTTAAATCTAGCTACCATAACATCAGATTCTACTATAGGTTGTTTTCTAGTTACTGGAGCTTTTCCGGTAATTTTTGATGCTGAACCTTTTCTCATTTCACTAATCATTGATTTATTAGAATTGTTATCTAATAATCCTTCGTTTAATGTTTCAAAAATTGTTTTAGCATGTTTAACATCCTTAGCATTATCAAATGCTTTTAATACCTTAACTTTTTTATCTTCAGTTAAGTTTTTCGATTTAAAGATTTTGTTGGTATAGAGTAATTTAGCGTTTAATAAATTTACTTCATTTAACTCAGTTTTTAATGAATTTACTTCATCTAAAGCTACTGTTAAATCTTCTTTCATTTTACGCATTTTTTCGGTTTCAGTTTCAGCTTCATTATCGTTTTTACGATCGTCGCCTTCAGCTTTTTCCTTTTTTGTCATGTACTCTTTTTCCTCATCAATATCTTCTTTGGCTTCGTCGATTTCTACGTCTACGTCCATTACGTCTTCAACATCATCGATGTCTTCAGCGTCTTCAACGTCTACTTCGTCATCAGCAAATTCGTCACCTGGTTCTAATTCACCAGCTTCTACCATGTCCTTAATCACAGATTCAATATAGTTTTTTAAGTCGTCTTCAGATAAGTCGTCAAGGTCAATTTCCATGTCATCCATGTCATCGTCCATATCTTCCTTTTCGTCCTTCATGCCGTCTTCGTAGCCTTCCTCTTCAGCATCTGTACGATCGTCCTCTTTTTGGAGGTCTTTTTTCTCGTCTTTCATGCCGTCCTTGTAGCCTTCTTCTTCAGCGTCAGTACGTTTGTTTTCTTTAACTTCTTCACTATCTAGTTCTGCAAGTAATTCATCTAAGTTGATTTCTTCATCAACTTTGTCTTCTTTTGATTTAGCTTTATATTCTTCTTTAACATCATCTTCGTCTTCATTATCCATTTCTTGGAGTTTAGCGGACATCATTGATTTTAAATGGGGAGTAAAAGCTTCCTCAAGTGCGAGCTTAGCATTCGCGATGGCTGTTTCTTTAACAGATTTAGCATCAGCGATTGCTTCTTTAAGCAAATCTCGGTTTTTTGACATAATCACAAAATTGTTTTTGGGAAATACGATTATTCAGGAATCGTAATAAGAATTATTATTTATCGGATGCCATATAAAGGATGGCATATTACGGTTATACGTATATGGATGTTTTGTAAAATTACAATATTGGGCAAGAACCCTTTGAACAAAGGATTTCAGTTAAAATTTGATTAGTTTTAGTATAATCATAATTAACCATTTCTTTGCCTTCTTTTATGCTATGCATAAACGATCCTGGGTTTGAAGGTGTTGAAACAAAATCCCAACACAATAATTCAAAATCATCTTGTACTTCTAATACATTACCGTTTTGTTCTAAAGAACCCATACCCCTTGATGATACACCTACGGTAACACCATGTTTAATAAGTTCTTTTAATATATTACCCGAAGGAGTTGGTAGGATTTCAATTTTACCTAATACATTATCACCATCCCACCAATAATCACTAATTATATGTGATACATTTTTTAAGTTGATAACAGAGGATTCTGGGTGGTCTAATTCCCCCATTGAACGTCTTTCTTCTATTAACTCAGAATATTTTTCCATTTCTCTATTCCAAAGATTTTTAGAATAATATCTACCATTACCGTTTTTTACTTCAGCTGTAGCTAAAATACCTTCTACTAAAAGATTTCCGTTTTCTTTATTAACATTTTCAGTTAAAGTTACGGGGGATGCGGATAGAGTATGAGTTTCTATTAATAGCTTTTTGCTCATATTTTTATTTTGTTGTAGAATAAGAGCTTACTGACTGACCTACTTGTCTTGGATCTCTTTCTCCAGACGGTCCTTTAGTTGGATTGTTTTTATCATTCCAATTAACTTCATTATCTTCTTCCATTCTTTTACTTTGTTTAGCAGTTGGTCCTTTACCTCCACCTTTTCTTTTAATATTAGCTATTTTACCAGCAATTTTACCAGCATATTCTTTATCTACACCTTTTTGCTTATCTACTTTTTT
>MDTF01002142.1_pt1 | contig 18509 bp, 15 predicted proteins | sample 811191 | NCBI WGS metagenome assembly MDTF01 (sample SAMN05326649, study PRJNA326480) | marine metagenome | isolation source: seawater | place: Southern Ocean | collected 2011 | reverse complement strand
CAAGGATTGTGAATTTTTAGCTCATTATATGACCAACCAAATTGATGCGCAAATTCGCCCCAGCTGTCTACGCTGCTGTCTAAAGGTATTTTTCTATCATTCCATGGTTGGTAATAATCACTTGGAAGAATATCAAATCCATATGCGCGGGGTTCTTTAAATATATACTTTAACGCTAAAATTCTAAATACATAACGTTTAGTCTCTTCGTTGAGAAGCAAGTCATAGTAGTTTGTCTCTCTTTGACGTATTAACTGCTTTTGTAATCCTGCCATACCCATATTGTAGGAGGCTGCTGCCATAGTCCATGAACCAAAACGTTTCTTTGCTTCTTTTAAATACTTGCATGCGGCTCTTGTTGCCTTTTCAACATGATACCTTTCATCTATTTCATCATTAACTTCGAGGCCATAATCCATGGCAGTGCCTTTCATTATTTGCCATAAGCCAGCTGCACCGGCTGGGGAAAGAGCAGGAGATAAACCACTTTCGATAACAGCTAAATATTTAAAATCTTTTGGAACTTGTTCGTCTTCCAAGATAGACTCTATTATTGGAAAGAATCTGCTACTTTTTTGTAGTAGTTGAAGAGTATTACTGTGCCAAAATGAATTCACTTGCATCTCTCGACTTAGATATTCTCTTGAAGTACTTATGTCTGGCATTAACTCTCCAGCAAGATTAATTTCTTCAGGTAGAGGAACTACCATTACATGATTGGAAGTTGAAAGATGCATCATTCTTTCACTTCTCGTAAAGGTTCCAGGAACTGCAAAAGTCAGGATAGTAAGCAGGATTATGGAGCTAAGAATGAAAATCGAATTGGAAAGTTTCATTTTTTTGAGAAAAGTCTACTATTAAAATTATTGAAAGACGGTAGTTGAAGATCTTTTTTGCTTACTAAAAATTGATTTTCAGGAATTCCTGAAACTTCACTCCAGTTGATATTTATTTCGGGATCATTAAATAAAATTCCTCCTTCTGATTTGGGGGAATAATAATTTGAGCATTTATATTGAAATACTGTCTCATTTTCCAAGGTGATAAAACCATGTGCAAAACCTTCAGGGATGAAAAGTTGTAAATTATTATTTCCTGAGAGAATCTCTCCAAACCAATCACCATATGTTGTTGAGTTTTTTCGGAGGTCGACGGCCACATCAAACACAGCTCCAGAAGTCACTCTCACAAGCTTAGATTGAGCGAATGGTGGTGTCTGAAAATGTAGTCCCCTTAAAACTCCCTTGTGACTTAAGCTTTGGTTGTCTTGAATAAAATTTATTGAATCTGAAGGCATATCATCATTTCGAAAAGTTTCAAAAAAATAACCTCGGTCATCACCATAAATAGTAGGCTCTAACTTTAATAATCCAGATATTTTTGTTGAGGTTATATTCATTATTGAATCTTTTTAAAATATTTACTTGTCCAAGAGGACAAGTTTGAGAAACTTTCAGGATTTCCAGCTACAATATTACGAGCAAATAGAATATCTCTATCCGAAAATTGCATTGAATGGAAGGTATCCACAAAACCACCAGATTCTCTTACTATCAAGAGTCCGGCGGCGACATCCCAAGGTGCTAAGCCATATTCAAAAAAAGCAACAAATCTACCTTCGGCAACCAGGCACAAATCAATTGCAGCAGAACCGAACCGTCTAACCCCTCTTGACTTTTTGAAGCATTCTTTTAAAACATTTAAATATGGATCTACCTGCGAGAAATCATAATATGGAAATCCTGTGCCAACTAGACCTTCAGATATTTTACTTCCTCTTTTGATATCAAGTCTAACTTCATCGCAAAAGGCTCCATTCCCTTTCTCTGCTGAATACATTTTAAATGACGATAGATCCAATATTGCAGACCAAATAATTTCCTCATTTAACATAAGCGCTACAGAAATTGCACAAGGGTTTATGTTATGGATGTAATTTGTTGTTCCATCCAATGGGTCTATCACCCAATTGTAACCACCGCTTAATTCAGAGACTCTGCTCTCCTCCGCTATTAGTCCTGATTTAGGGATAATTTCTTGAAGTCCTGAAATCAGTTTTTTTTCTGCTTCAATGTCTACATAAGAAACAAATGAGTTGAGGCTTTTTGTTTTTATAGTATCACTCAATAATTTCAATTGTTGGTCTTTGATCCATCGGCCAACGTCGAATATTAATTTTAATGCTTTCTTTATCTCTGCACCTTTCATGCTGATTAAATTGTCTTAAATTCAAAACATTCATCAGATTGAATTTGTCCTATAGTTCCATACTCTAAAGAACCTACCCTTTCTAAACTAAATACAGATGAAACTTTAATATAATTCTCGGTATATCCTTGCATCCGACCATTTCGATTTGAATCTTCCCATAATACTCTGTGAGTAGTATCGATATGAGATTCCGCAAAAACTTTAGTTTTTTTTGCGCTTAAAAGTCGCAGTCTATGATTTCGTGCCTTTCGTTCAACTTTAGGTATCGAGTCAGGTAGATGTATTGCCTCTGTATTAGGTCTTTCAGAATATGTAAACACATGTAGATATGAAATCTGTAAGTTGCTTAAAAACTCATATGAATCTAAGAAATGTTCTTCTGTCTCTCCTGGGAATCCTACAATTACGTCTACACCAATACACGCATCTGGCATAATGGCTGTAATTCGATCTACTCGTTCCTTGTATAATTGACGGTTATAACGCCTTTTCATTTTTCCTAAAATTTCATTGTTACCACTCTGAAGAGGAATATGAAGATGCGGTACAAATCTTTTACTTGTTGCTATAAAATCAATCACCTCATTCGTAAGGAGATTTGGTTCTATAGATGATATCCTTATTCGATCTAGGCCTTTCACTTTATCTAGGGCAATTAAAAGATCAATAAAGCGGTGCTCATGTTTTTTGTTACCAAACTCACCTTTGCCATAATCTCCTATGTTCACTCCTGTTAAAACGACTTCTTGAATTCCTTTTAAAACCAGATTTTCTGCTTCAAAAATCACTTGAGAAAGAGATGCAGACCGACTAATACCACGTGCCATTGGAATTGTACAATAAGTGCACTTGTAGTCACATCCATCTTGAACTTTTAAAAAAGCACGTGTACGATCTCCAAGGCTGTAGGCAGATTGATAATTTTCAACATTTCCAATTTCGCAGCTGTGAATCTCTGTTTTCGGAGTTTTTTCAAGATCCGTAAGAAATCGCCTTAGGTGTAATTTGTCAGCAGCACCAATGACAATATCAACACCATCCATGGCGGCTATTTCACTTGGTCTAAGTTGGGCATAACAGCCTGTTACGACTATAAATGATTTTGAATTTCTCCTAAGAGCTTTACGAACTATTGATCGACATTCAACGTCAGCTTTTTCAGTTACTGAACATGTATTTATTACAACTAGATCAGCCCCGTGTTCAAGCTTAATTGTTTTCATTCCTGCGTTGTTCAGATCTCTAGCGATTGTGCTTGTTTCTGCAAAATTAAGTTTACAACCAAGAGTATGAAAGGCTACTGTTTTTTCTGAGAGTGGCATTCGACAAATTTAGGACTTTTCATCGGCTATCTTTGGAAGTATGTTCAGGCAATTATTTTTTATTTCTTTTACCTTTTTTGGGTTTTTTATCTCTTGTGAAAATTCTAACAATATAAATAGGGGTGAAGTTTTTAGATATAACGAGGCTAGTGGGGTGTCTTCTCTGGATCCCGCATTTTCAAGAGATCAAGCCAGTAATTGGATATCAAAGCAGATATTTAGCACTCTTGTTGATACTGATTCCTCTCTTCAGATTGTGCCAAACTTATCACTTTCATGGAATCTATCCAATGACGGTTTAGTTTATGATTTCTTTCTAAGGTCAGATGTTATTTTTCATAATTCTCCGTGTTTCAAGAATCAAAAGAGATACTTGACTGCTCATGATGTAGTTTATTCACTTCAGAGATTAAAAAATGTAAAAACTGCTTCTCCAGGGGCCTGGGTGTTGGAAAATGTCAAAAGCATTTCACATGATGGTCCCTTGCACGTAGTAATTATTCTTGATGCCTCTGACCCTTCTTTTCTAGGGAGACTTAGTATGCCTTATTGTGGAATTGTTCCAGAAGAGGCCATTAATTTCTTTGGAAAAGAATTTTCCTCAAACCCGATTGGCACCGGCCCGTTTTACTTTAAAGCTTGGCGTAGGAATGATAAGCTAGTTTTAAGACGGAATAAACATTTTTATCAAACAGATCATGAAGGAATTAGATTGCCTTATATCGAGGCAGTTTCAATTCGATTCATCCCCGACAGACAAGCAGCATTTCTAGAATTCATTAAGGGTAATTTAGATTTTTTGACTGGGGTCGACCCCTCTTATAAGGATCAACTCTTTAATACAAACGGAAATCTTCTAGATCAATGGAGAAATAAATTTAAACTTTATCGTTCTCCTTTTTTGAATACAGAATATATCGGAATAAAATGTAATAATCCAAGCCCTGCTTATCTATCCGATGCTCGTGTACGTAGGGCATTGAATTTGGCGATTGATAGAGAAAATATGATTCGCTATCTTAAAAATGGAATAGGGAAGGCTGCTTACGGCGGTCTTATTCCAGTTGGTTTGAAAGGTAACCGTCCAGATTCCAGTTGGAAAGATCCTTATTTTTTTAATAAACAAGCCGCTGTTAAGTTGTTAATTGATGCAGGTCTAATCTATGACTCAGTGAATCCCTCAAATTATGTTGAGCCAATTATTTTATCAACGACATCAGGTTATCGTGATCTTTGTGAATATTTACAGAGTGCATGGGGGAACATTGGGATTCCGGTCAAGGTGGATGTTATTCCTGCTGCATCATTTAGAGAGGATAAATCAAAAGGTAGGCTTTCCGTTTATCGGGCTAGTTGGATAGCTGACTATCCGGATGCTGAAAATTATCTTATGCTTTTTGAAGGCAAGCGAGCAGCTCCTCTAGGCCCTAATTCATCTCAGTTTGTAAATTCTAAGTTTGATTCACTTCTCTCTGCGGGTAGAAATGCTATATTAGAGTCTTCAAGAATAAATGCATACGAAAGAGCAGACAAATTGCTGCACGATCAGTCTCGACTTATTCCACTTATATATGACGAAAGTGTAAGAGTTATAGAGAAAAAATGGATTGGCTTGCCAGCTCATCCAATGAATTGGCTTGATTTGAGGCATATTAAAAAAGCTGAGAACTAATTATTGAATACAAATGGAGATATTTCTATGATCACTGGGTTGTGATCACTCCATTCCTGATCAAATTGTTTTGTCGACTGGAGAATACTTTCTTTTGGACATAAAATCCAGTCAATTCTTAATGGTATTTCCCAGAGGTTTTTAAAAGTTGAGCCTATTCCTGATCCTGAAATCGCAAAGGCATCTATCATTTCCTGGGTCGCCCTGTAATAAGCATTTGAAGTAGGGAGTTCATTAAAGTCTCCTGCTATAAAAACTGGATGCTTAGAGTGGTTTTTCCATTCAAGAATTTGCTCCAGTTGCTCATTTCGTTTTTTCGCTGTTTTTGTTAGACTTTTAAAACTGTTGTAAATAGATCGTGAAAATCCTAATTTTTCATTTGTTTTCAAGGCGTTATTTTTATCAAAGGTGGTAGTTACTAAATGAATGTTCGTGATCCTAATCGTGTCTATATTTCCATCTGGATCGCTTAACTCTATATCTGCCCATATAAATCCTCTGTGACCTGGATAGTCTGAATAATATTGTTCGAAATCCCACTGAATAATGGGATATTTCGAATAAATAGTAAGTCTTTCATCTTTTCTTGCTGTTTCATATGGAAAACTATCTCGCAGTATTTCGAACGCTGATGTTTTTGATTCGTTTTCCTGAAGACATAATATATCTGGATTAATTCCTAACATCCAATTACTCATTTTGATTTCTGTAGAGTATGGGTCAGTCCAATTAATATTGCGCCAATGGTGAACATTCCAACTTGCGATTTTAAATGTGGAATTAGAAATCTCTTCAGGCCTATGAATATTGGCTAACCCTTTCCATTGAGGGTATGATAGTCCGATAATCACTATTCCCAAAATTGATGCGGATTTTAATCTCAGAATGGAAATAATTGTCCAGAATAAGATCCAAATAATAATGACAGGAAATATTAATGCAAATGGCGCGAAAAATGCAATGGGGTTCGGGGAAAAATAAAATCCTAAAGTGGAGAGTACCACAAAGGGAATTCCAATTAATTGGGGCCAAAACCAAATACTCCAAATTCGAACATGCCAAGAATTATTTTTCACCGTACCGTTTTAAGAATGCTTTTTCTTTTTCGTTTAATTTTTCATAACCAACGCTTCCGACTTTGTCTAAAATAGAATTTAAATATTTAGTTCTATCACTTTCTGTTTCTGAATTTGATCGATCGATTTGCATTGATCGATTTCTTTTTAAATAAAATTTTCTTTTATTAAAAAAATCAGGACGCTTCGCTATAATTAGTCCTAGGATACTTCCACCTAAATGTGCCAATTCACCTCCAAAATTAGAGCCATTAAGCCCCGTGATAGAAACAAGTAATAATCCTGTTGATATGAGCCAAAGTGGCATTGGGAATATTCCAAAAAGATAAATTGACATATTGGGAGAAAATCGAGCTGCGGCAAAGAGAATAGCGAAAATCCCCGCAGAAGACCCGACAATAGCTCCTGTTTTCCCCAATATCAGAGTTCCAAATAAAAAACTAAACCCTCCTGAGATAATCCCCAATAAAAACAAACGGATAACTTGTTTTGGACGCCAAAATGTTTGAAGTATTTGGGCAGAAAAGTGCAGCATGAATAAATTAAAAATGAAATGGAAAAGTCCATTGTGAAGAAAACCGTAAGTCAATAAACTATGAATTTTCCAGTTCAATTCATTTTTCAAGGCAAAAAAGTTAATTAAACCTTGCTCAAAAGGAATATTTAATATCCAGCCGATTATTTCCAATATGGTTTGAAAGAGAAAACACAGAGATAGAATTCCTATCCATTTATTTATAACAGATGCTTTAAGCCAATTGATTAATTGTCTTGTCATCTTTTAGAAACGTCTTTGTTTTCCTTTCCAGTATTTAAGAATTAGAAAACCAAATACCATTCCTCCGATGTGAGCAAAATGCGCTATGTTGCCAGTGCTTGCGAAACCACTAAATAGCTCAAAAAGACCATAGAATGCTACAAAATATTTGGCTTTTATAGGCATCAAAAAATAGAGATATATTTTTTGATCGGGGTAAGTCATACCATACCCCAATAGTAGTCCGAAAACAGCTCCTGAAGCTCCAACAGTTGGTATCCAAAGTAATCTCTGAGCATTGACTGCATAATCATTTATTCCCGTCACACTAAAATTATTTAGATAACTGTAATATTCGAAAATATTAACACCAAGGTGAATAGTTGCCGCACCTAGCCCTGTAATGAAATAGAAAATGAAAAACCGTCTCGACCCCCATAAGTTTTCTAATGGCGTCCCAAACATCCATAAGGCGAACATATTTCCGAGAATATGACTAAAACCAGAAATGTCATGAAAGAATAGATGCGTAACAAGTTGATAAGGTTGAAATAACTCAGATTGAGGTATATATAATCCAAGAAGGCCAAGTAAATTGATGCCCATGCGTTTAAATATAATAGCTGCAAAAAAGGCTAGACCATTAATTATGAGGAGGTTTTTTATTACCGGCGGTAAAAAAGAAAACGATTGAGGTCTGAAGTTCATATTACTTGAATTGTTCGGCTAATGCTTTTGAGTCTAAGATACGTGTAACGGTTTTCCCATTTGGATCAGTCCAGGGATTATCACATTCAAAAAGGATATCAATAATATTAGAGATATTCGATTCAGGTATTATTGGATATTCGTTTTTCATAGTTGATACCCAAGAGAGGGTTAATTTGTCAAGGTTAATATCTTCAGGACTCTCTTGAATAAGAGCCTCTAGCCAACTAATTGCCTCAGATTGATTCAAAAACAATGGTCCTGCGGAAAATATATATTCATCGCCTTTTATTTCCCAATGATATCCAAGTCTTTTTAACTGGTTACTCCAAATCTCAAAATTATTTTTTGAATAAATCTGAATTATTTCTGGAAAAACCCATGATTGGGCACTTAATTGATCATCTCCTTTAAGAGCAGAAATAAGTTGATCAAATAAAATTCGATTTTTTGCTCTCTCAATATTTATTATTACTAGACTTGTTTTTAGACTAGTAATAATATAATGCGGAGGCAATAAGAAATAAGATCTAGAGTAATCTACTTTAACTTTGTTTTCGTCCCATGAACTTGATAGCTCCAGTGATTCTTGCTTTGGAACTTTGTTAGATTTTTTTTTGAAAAAATCTTCTCTTGTCATTTCAACTCTTTTGCTTTTTGAATTAAAAGGGTTGAAGTCTAAATTAACTTTTATTTTAGGCTCTAAAGCAATTGAGCTGCTATCTAGACTAATATGTTGATGAAGATTATTTTCAAAATCAAGGGTAGGGGTAATTTGATGAATCCCTAAAGAGCGTTTAACTGCTGATCGTAAAATAGCATATATTGCGCGCTCATCTTCAAATTTTACTTCAGTTTTTGAAGGATGAACATTGACATCTACGCGATCTGATGGAACTATTATTTTTAAGACATATGATGGGTTTAGTTCTGGAGACAGTAAACCCTCAAAAGCTTTTGTTATTGCTTTATGAAGATATCCACTTTTTATAGGACGCTTATTAACGAATAAATATTGGTTTCCCTTTGATTTTCTTGCATTTTCAGGACGCAAAACATATCCATTAATTGAAACTAGCTCTGTTGATTCGCTCACAGGGACTAGATTTTCATTTGCCTTTTTTCCTAATACATGTGAAATTCTTTGTCTTAAATTTTCTGGTTCAAATTGTGCTTCTTGTCTCTTGTTATGATGAAGTGTCAACTTTGTTTCTGGATTGGCGAGAGCAATTTTAGTAAACACATCTGCGATATGTCGAAATTCTATAGGGTCAGCCTTTAGAAATTGACGCCTGGCAGGTACATTATAGAATAAGTTTTTCACTGTAATTACAGACCCTACTGGTCCAACATCCTTCTTTATTTCTCCATATTCAATGCCATGGACACTAATTTGATATGCTTCGTTAGAACTTTCTATCCTGCTCTTGAGAGTTACCTGAGATATTGCGCTTATGGATGCTAGTGCCTCTCCTCTAAATCCCATTGTTGAGAGAGAAAATAAATCATCTACACTTTTTAATTTAGATGTGGCATGACGAATAAAGGCTAGTTTTAGTTGATTTTCAGGTATTCCGCATCCGTTGTCAATTATTTGGATACTCGTTTTTCCAGATTCCATTATGTTTATCTGTATCTCAGAGGCTCCAGAATCAAGCGAGTTTTCCAGTAATTCTTTCACAACGGAAGCTGGTCTTTGTACTACTTCCCCTGCGGCTATTTGATTCGCTATATTATCTGGTAGTATAGATATTCTTTTTCCCATCAACTTATTGGACAAGTTTATTAGATAAAAGAAAATCTGATAGAAAATTATAAGAGATCCAAATTAATATTATCGCGATAAGAATAATTAATAATCGAGATTTTTTTTTATAATTAGCACTTTTTCGCTTTTCATTCCATGCTTGACGAATTTTTTTTCGCTTATTTTCTGTACTAATTGCGTTATTAGATTCCAGCTTTTTCAGGCGCGATTTTCTCTCATCATGATATCTATGCTGCAAGTGAAAACCTCTCGGTTTACGTTGTTTAGAAAAAGAGGTGAATAGTCCCATAAAAGTTCAAAGGTAAAGCCTTTTATGGGCTACATTTCGACTATGATATTTGAGACAAAATTACCTTTCTTTCTTCTGTTTCTTTTTTGTAGTTCATTTCCTATTGGAGCTCAAGATATTGCAACTCCTGAAAAAGAAAAAGATCTATTATCTATCGTTAAATCTATGCCTTTAGACTTGTTATGCGGTCAGATGATAATGGTTTCAGGATATAGCAACCTTGATAGGCGTCATCTTATGTTGTTGAAAAAGTGGACTAAAAAAGGACAAATCGGTGGAATTATATGGATGCAGGGAGGTCCAAATCGCCAACGTAATATTATTGCTCAACTTCAAGACTTATCTCAGAGTCATATTGGGTTTCGGTTGCTTATGGCTCAAGATGCTGAATGGGGAGCCTCAATGCGTTTGGATTCTGTTTCAAGATTACCTTGGCCTCTTACCCTAGGTGCTACACAAAATCAGGAATTGGCATATAATTATGGAGAATCGTTGGGCGCAGAGTCTAGGTATCTTGGGATTAATATTAACTTCAGCCCAGTAGTTGATCTAAATACAAATCCTCGGAATCCCATTATTGGTCAGCGATCTTTAGGCTCTGATATGACTAACGTGAACAAAATGGCATCTCAAGAAATTTTCGGCATTCAAAGCCAAAAAGTAATGGCTTGCGCAAAGCACTTCCCTGGTCATGGAGATACGGAAAGTGACAGTCATAAAACGTTGCCGACTTTAACGCAGGATTGCAAAACACTTAAACGCCGAGAAATGCATCCGTTTATCAGTGCGATTGAATCAGGGGTTGAAGCTATCATGGTTGCCCATTTAAATATACCATCTTTAGATTCAACAGGAACGCCTGCGTCGATTTCAAGACCTATTGTTACAAATTGGTTAAGGGACAGTTTAAATTTTGATGGATTAATTTTCACTGACGCCTTAAATATGAAAGGATTATCTCAAGATCTCCCCCCAGGGGAAATTGAAGTGCGCGCTGTCGAAGCAGGTAATGATGTTTTGCTTTTTGTTGCTGATCCTGAAATTGCTATTGAAGCAATTATGACAGCTGTAAAAAATGAACGTATTAGTCGAGAGGATATCGAAAGTCATGTCATACGAATAATAAAATCGAAAGAAAGATATGCATCGTATGATCACAGAGAATTTGACAATAAATACCTTTCAGATCTGATGAAAAGACGATCGTTTTTATCTAAAGAAATTTATCAAAAGGCGAACACCCTTGTTTACGATGTAAAGAATGTTTTGGATTCAACAAAAACATCTAGTATTTATTTAAAAACTTACACCGAAAATTCAGTAAATTTTGGAGATAAATTAATTGATACTTTCTCTGCTCATAATGTTGATGAGGAACTTGAATCTGGTCACGGTAGAACAATTTGGTTGCTGAATTGTGAATTCGCTATAAATCCATGGGAATCTGGAAAAATACCAAACAGTTTATTAAAAGATGCAAAAGAATTTAAGGATAAAGGATTTAAAGTAGGTTTTGTCCAGATGGCAAATTTATATGGATTAATAAATAGTGCAAACCCAAATCAATATTTAAAAAACATAACAGAATTATTTGATGCGGTCATTATAGGTTACGAAGCGACGAATATTGCTATTGAGGAAATAGTCGATTTGATTCTATTAGGCAAGAAGAAGGACTTTAAAGGGGTGATTCCAGTTTCTGGGATAAATCTAAATCCTGAAAAAAAAATTGTCTCCTTCTCTTCTATGAAAATAAAATCAGATGTTTTAAAAAAAATTGATTCTATCGTTAATCAGGGGATTCAAGCTAAGGCATTTCCGGGTTGTCAAGTTTTTGTTTCTAGGTATGGTGAGGTCGTATTAGATTCTTCCTGGGGAACTCTTGATGGTATTAATCCTTTAAAAAAAAATCATCTTTTTGATATCGCTAGTTTAACTAAAATAATGGCATCAATGCCGTTGCTAATGAAATCATATGAAGAATATGGAGGTGATCGTTTTTTGGATAGTCCTATTTATAAATTATTACCTGAATTTAAGGGATCCCCTATCGGGTCAATCCTTGTAAAGGAAGTTCTCGCTCATCAGTCAGGTTTGCCATCTTGGATTCCGTTTTATGAGAGTTTCTTATGGTCTGATGGATCTTTAGATAACAGATTCTTCCGATCGATTAAAAGTCACGATTTCAACACTTTTGTTGCTCCAGGCATTTATGCTCATAAAATTACTTATGATAGTATTTTTCACCATATATCAACTGTCAAACTTAGTGATGTTGGTTCTTATAAATATTCAGACTTAGGTTACTACCTTTTTCAGAGATTTTTAGAAAGGAAACTAGGTAAGAGCTTAGATCAAATTCTACACTCTCAGTGGTACGTTCCCTTGGGTTTGAATATGACTTATCTGCCTTTGCAAAATGGTTATAAATTGATTGATATTGCTCCAACAGAAAATGATATTATTTTTCGAAAACAACAGATTCGAGGAACTGTACATGACCAAGGAGCTGCTATTCTTGGAGGAGTTGCTGGTCATGCTGGTCTTTTTGCAAATGCTAATAGCGTAGGTAAGATGATGCAGCTTTATTTAAATGGTGGTAGTGCTAATGGCTACAAGTATCTTAACTCTAAAACTATTAAGCACTTTACTAGTTGTTATTCTTGTGAGACTGGAAATCGTCGGGCGCTAGGATTTGATCGTCCTCAAGATTCTGGTGATGGTCCTACATGTGGTTGTGTAAGCCCTAAAAGTTTCGGTCATACTGGATTTACAGGTACTTTTGCTTGGGCAGATCCTGAATCAGGAATTATATTAGTGTTTCTTTCGAATCGAATTTATCCAAATGCAGAAAATAAAAAAATTTACGAACTTGATATTCGGACTAAAATACAAGAAGTCGTTCAGAATTCTATTTATTAGTATTCTTTTTTTCCCCTTTTTGAGTTCAGGTCAAGTAATTAATAATTCATCTGGTTCAAGTTTAGATTCAACATTTGTGAATTATTTTGAGAATGGAAAACCTAATAGGATTCAATTATTTTACAAGGGTTTATTGAATGGACCATCCTGGGAATTCCATCCTTCTGGTCAGCTAATGTTTTATAATCAATGGGTAAAAGGTAGAAAGGACGGTATCCAAATAATTTATAATCAGGCTGGGAAAAAGATAAAAAGTTCAAATTGGCTTAATGGTAGATTAGATGGAGAAGAGCTTGTTTTTTATCGAACAGGAATTATTCAGAGCAGAACTGAATGGGTATTAAATTTAAAGCACGGTAAATCAATCTGGTATCATGATAATTCTATCCCAGCGGCTATTTATCCATATAGCAAAGGTGAGATTCATGGTGATGTCATCTTTTTTGATGTAAATGGCAGTGAAGAGTCACGAAAAAAATATTTAAATAATGAACCGATAAAAATTAAATAATGCGAATTGGAATTATTTGTCACCCAACCTTTGGTGGGTCCGGTGTTATGGCAACTGAACTGGCTAATTATTTAGGTAGGAAAGGACATATTTTACATGTCATCAGTCATGCCCTTCCAGTCAGATTAGATCAATGTAATGGAAATGTAAATTTTCATGAAGTCATTGTGGATCCGTATCCTCTTTTTCATTATCAACCTTATGAACTTGCGTTAGCGAGCACTATTGTGGAAACTGTTCGTCGTGAGAATTTAGATATTCTTCATGTGCATTATGCAATACCTCATGCTTATGCTGCATACATGGCCAGTCAAATACTAAAAGATCAGAACTTAAACATTCCTATTATTACTACTCTTCATGGAACTGATATCACTTTAGTTGGTAAAAACCCTGCATACAAACCTGCAGTTTGTTTTTCCATAAATCATAGTACTCATGTGACGGCAGTAAGTCAAAGTCTAAAAGAACAAACAACAGAACTTTTTAAAATTCAGAAGCCTATTCAAGTTATTCCAAACTTTGTCGACTCTTCTCAATATAGACGCGAGCCTATTAGTTTGCGACGTACAATAGCAATGGACTCTCAAGCTATCATATGTCACGTGAGTAATTTTAGACCAGTAAAAAGAATATTAGATGTGATTCAAATTTTCAAGAAGGTTAATGATCAAAGAGATTCTAAATTGATTATGGTTGGCGATGGGCCTGATAGAGTTCAGGCTGAAGAACTTGTTCATGATTTGGGACTAAGCGGAAATGTCATTTTTCGAGGAAAAACATATGATGTGCAATCCATGCTTGGGATTTCTGATATTTTTTTATTACCCTCAGAGACAGAAAGTTTCGGTTTGTCTGCATTAGAGGCTATGGCTTCTTATGTGCCAGTTGTGGCCTCTAGAGTTGGGGGATTAAAGGAGGTTGTTGATCATGGAATTAATGGTTATCTTGAGGAGGTTGGTGATATTGGGGCGATGGCAGAAGATGTTTTGCGGCTTTTAAATGATGATATTAAAATTTCAGATTTTTCAAAATCTTCTCGATCCAAAGCTGAAAGTTTTTCTATGGAGAGAGTTGGTGGTATTTATTTGAAACTGTATAAATCTATAATTAATGAGAAAGAATAATGATTTTCAAGCAGGATCTGAAAAAGATAATTCCTTTTCTGATGCCTTGTCAAGTGCATTAGGCATTGATAAAGTAAAAGATTCAACATTTTTTTCTATTGATGATTGCTTGGAAAAATCAGTCTCTGGATTAGTGGAAATTTATTTTGAAAAAAAAGGACGTAATGGTAAAATTGCAACGCTAGTTGATTTTAATAAGATGGATGGAGGCGACTTATTTTCAATGGCAAAATCACTGAAAAAATTGTGTGGGGTTGGTGGGAGCTTAAACGGATCCGTTTTACTTCTTCAAGGTGATGTTAGAAATAAGTCTGAAGCCTTCTTAAGTGATTTAGGCTTAAAGACAAAAAGAATAGGGGGTTGATTTACATTGAGAGCATGCAAAATGCTAGAATAAAAAAGCTTATTCATTGGTCTAAGAAACCAGGCACGCAAAAAAAAGATGGAATATGTATAGTCGAAGGGGAAAGAGAAATTATGCGTGCTATTTTATCTGGATGGTTGATTCGAGATTTATTTCTTTGTGAAGAATCAGATTTAGTGTCTAAACTCCAAGAATATAGTCCGATTCTTTGCTCTAAAGACGTATTCTCTAGATTAGTTGTTCGTCAAGGAACAATTATGTCTCTCGCTGTTTTTGAAAGACCGATTCAGGACTTATCAAATTTAGATTTACCAAAAAATCCTTTACTTCTTATTCTTGATGGCCTAGAGAAACCGGGAAATGTTGGGGCACTGTTACGAACAGCTAACTCTGTAGGGGTAGATGCAGTGATATTTTCGTCATTGAAATGCGATCCATTAGGAACTAATTCAATCAGAAATAGTATAGGTGGTATTTTTAACACTCAATGGGCTCAGTCTAATAGTTCAAATGTTCAGAAACTATTAGTGGATTTAGAAATAACACCTTATTTGATGCACTTATCAGGAGCTAAATCGCCTTTTGAAATGAATTTTATTGGCCCAAGTGCTATAATACTTGGCTCTGAGGATAAAGGATTAGGTCCGAGTTGGGAAAAGATAAAATCTCACAAACTAAAAATTCCAATGAATGGAATTGTTGATTCATTAAATGTTAGTGTTGCAGGTGCAATAATACTTTATGAGGTTCTGAGACAACGTTCTATTTAAGCTATTTTTCATCTTGATGAATTAATTTTTTTCGAGAAAGACTAATGTTGGTGATTTATCTATTCCATGAAAATCTTCTAGTGCTCCTTGGAATAGTAGATATCCTCCGTCATCTCCTCCTTCAGGTCCCAATTCAATTACCCAATCTGCATTAGAAATCACATCAGTGTGATGTTCGATTACTAGAACAGTATGCCCTAAAGCAATAAGAGCATTAAAAGAATCCAGTAGTTTTTGAACATCATCAAAGTGCAAACCGGTTGTCGGTTCATCAAAAACGAAAAATATAGGATCAATCGAGTTTCCTTTAGATAAATAGTATGCAAGTTTGACCCTCTGGCCCTCACCTCCAGATAACGTAGAACTAGTTTGTCCTAGCTGAAGATAACCTAACCCTACATCGATAAGTGGTTGAAGTTTAGTGGCGATTTTGCTTAGTCCAGAATTGTTAAAGAAAACGTAGGCTTCATCAATTGTCATCCTCAATATCTGGGCTATGTTTTGGCTATTAATCTCTACATCAAGTACGTCATCTTGAAATCGGTCTCCATTGCAATGTTCGCATTTGAGGTGTACGTCAGCCATGAATTGCATTTCTATCGTTACAAATCCATCACCCTTGCAAATATCACATCTACCACCTTCGGTATTAAATGAAAAATGTTTCGGTTTTAATCCTCTTAGTTGAGCATTCTTCGTTGATGCGAAAGCAGTTCTAATATCATCATATATTTTTAGATAAGTTACAGGGTTCGATCTTGATGATTTACCCATTGGGTTTTGATCTACAACTTCAACAGAATTAATTTGTGCTATTTCGCCAACTAATGTTTCATAAGAGTTTGCTTTTATACTGCGTTCGCCAAGATGTTTCTGGATTGCTGGTACTAATACATTTCTGATTAATGAGGTTTTACCACTCCCGCTGACGCCGCAGACTACAGAGAAGTGACCAAGTGGTATATCAATATCAACTTTTTTTAAATTATTCAGAACCGCACCGCGAATTCCAATAGTTTTCGGCTGTTTAATGCGTAGAGCTGATCTTGAGACTTTTTTTTCACCTTTTAAATACTGAGCAGTTAGACTTTTTGACGATTGGATATTACTGCCTGGACCAGAATATATTACATGCCCTCCATTTAAACCAGCTTTTGGTCCAATGTCTATTAGAGTATCGGCAGATTTCATAAAAAGAGAATCATGTTCGACAACGATGACCGTATTACCCATATCTCTTAGTTTAAATAGTACTTCAAGAAGTTTTTGAGCATCTCTAGGGTGAAGTCCGATACTTGGTTCATCCAAAATATAAATTGATCCAATTAATGAAGAGCCAAGGCTCGTTGCAAGATGAATTCTCTGGGACTCTCCCCCCGAAAGTGTTCCAGCAGGTCGCTCAAGTGTTAAGTAGTGAAGTCCAACCTTTTCAAGTACGTTTAGTCGATTTTTTATTTCTATCAAAAGCCGTTCGGCAATTTTAATATCGTTTCCTTTTAAATTCAATTCATTGAACCAAATAGACGCCTTGGATACTGACCAAGATAATATTTCAGCTATTGATATTCCTTCTATTTTTACATATTGAGCCTCTTTCCTGAGTCTTTTTCCTCCACAATCAGGACATATTGTCTTCCCTCGATATCTTGCTTGCAGAACACGAAATTGAATTTTATAAATTTTACTTTCAACATATCTAAAAAAATCATTAATTCCTTTGAAGTGCTTGCATCCATCCCAGATAAGTTGCTCTTGATGAACTGTTAATTGATTTATCGGTTTATGGATTGGCATGTCTGCTGCTTCTGAGCCTAGTATCAAATCATTTTTCCATTTTGAAAGTTTTTCACCTCTCCAAGGTGCTATAGCATTTTCGTAGACACTTAAATTTTTGTCTGGAATCACTAAATCTTTGTCAATTCCCATCAAAGAGCCAAAACCTTCGCACTCAGGACAAGCTCCTTGGGGCGTATTGAATGAAAACAAAGCTGGTGACGGGTCGTCAAAATCAATTCCATCTTCATTAAATCGATTTGAAAATATATCTTCAGCACCGTTTTCCCAACGTAATATTAATTCACCCTGACCCTCAAAAAAAGCAGTTTGAATAGAATCATTTGCTCTGTTTATTGTCTCTTCATTTAAATCCTTTAAATGCATTCTGTCGACAACGAGAGAAAATATTTGTGTACTCTCAGGTATATCTTCAATTTTATATATTGTACCAATCTTATCTATTATTCTAGAATATCCTTGCTGAATAAGAAGATCACACATTTCTTCTTTGGTACGATCTTCAAAATTAAGAGGACTTATTATAAGTACTAAAGATTCTTTTTTTTCTTTAATTCTATTTAAAACATCTTTATTTTGGTGACGTTTAACTTCATTTCCAGAAATTGGAGAATAGGTTTTCCCGATTTTGGCAAATAAAACTTTTAAATAGTCATGAAGTTCAGTAACTGTCCCTACTGTTGATCTGGGGTTACGTGAGATTACTTTTTGCTGAATGGCTATTGCTGGAGCAAGTCCAGTTATGTTATCGACCTCTGGCTTATCTAATTTTCCCAGGAATTGTCTTGCATACGAGGATAATGATTCAACATATCTTCTTTGACCTTCAGCATAAAGTGTATCAAATGCCAGCGAAGATTTACCACTACCACTTACTCCAGTGATAACAACTAAATGACCATGCGGAAATTCGATATTAATATTCTTGAGATTATTAACTCTCGCACCAATAATTTTTAACTTATTTAATTTTGTCATATCTGAATTGCAAAAATACCCTTTGTAGTTGAAGAAAAAATGCTAGATTCGTTTAAACAAAAAAAATCCTGCCTATAAAATAAAATACCTACTTAAACTTTTAATATTTTGGTTTATGAAAAGCGTAGGTAAGAATGATGCTGAACTTGTGGCATCATACATAATTGGTGATGAATTTGCTCTGGAGAGGCTTGTCATGCGCCACTCAAAATCAGTTTTTAATTTAATTTTCTCGAAAGT
>MDTF01019069.1_pt1 | contig 18517 bp, 16 predicted proteins | sample 811191 | NCBI WGS metagenome assembly MDTF01 (sample SAMN05326649, study PRJNA326480) | marine metagenome | isolation source: seawater | place: Southern Ocean | collected 2011 | reverse complement strand
TCCAAAACCCGTCTGAAGCTACTTACACGCTTCTTCTTAAACCAAAGCGTTGACGGCTACCTCCAAGGACTCTCCAAGGAGCTGGATGAAAACACCAACAGCATACGAGTAGAACTTAACCGCTTGGAAAAGGCAGGATTACTCTCGTCTAAAACTAAAGGTCGTCGTAAGCTCTACAGCGTAAATACTACCCACCCACTAACTATAGATTTAACCTCCATTGTACGTAAAGTATCGGGCATTGATGCTTTGGTAGAAAAGGTTACCACGAACCTTCTTTCACTGGAGCAGGTGTGGGTCTGTGGCGACTTGGCGAAAGGCCTACCGAATGAGTATATCGAAACTATATTAGTGGGAGCGGATTTAGATCGAAGTTACATTAAGCGGTTAACCGATAAGGCACAGTCGCTCACCGGAAAAACCATTACGGTGAAGGTGGAGGAAGAAATAGAACTGAACGGCGTAAAAGATGGTCTAGTAGTCTGGCAAAAACAGGACGAACAATGATTGCCCGGTTGCAGGCAAAGATTCCTGTAAAGAACAGGGATAAACAGTAGTTTTACATCCTATTGACATAAAATATTTTCTGTGAACGAATATACCAATTAATAAGACTACCGGTTGTAGTCGAGAAATAATACAGATGAACCCAAAATATGTTGTTTTTGATAGATACATTTTAATTTATGGGTATTTAATAAATGTTAAAACCAAATAATAAAAATAAAATTTATGAATTCAAATAAATTTGATAATACAGAACTAAACTACTTAAAGCAAGTATTAAATCTTGAAGATAGTTCAGCAACCAGTGGGAATTTTACAGAATTACTTGAGCAAAAAAGCTGCGAATTGTTTAAAAATAAATTTTGTATTGCTCAAAATAGTGGAACTAGTACTATGCATAGTGCACTTTTAGCTTGTGGAGTGACTTTTGGCGACGAAGTACTGTCACCGGCATTTACTGTCATAATGAATACTGCCGTTACATTACAATGCGGGGCAACTCCTGTTTATGTAGATGTCGACCCAAATACTTTTTGTATTGATATAAATGATTTAAAAAGAAAAATCACAAAAAAAACAAAAGCATTAATGGTTGTAAGTGTCTATGGTCAATCACCAGAATATGACGAAATTTTAGAAGTTTGTAATAAAAATAACATCTATTTAATAGAAGACAATGCAGAGACTGTATTTGGTTATTACAAGGGTAAAATGGCTGGTACATTTGGAGATTTTAGCTCTATGTCTCTTGAGGACAGTAAGCATCTTAGTTGCGGGGAAGGTGGACTTCTCTTAGGTAATGATGAAGTTTTAATGGAAAAAGCAAGAAAATTTGCCGGTCATGGTTTTCAAACTTTACGCGCTGAAACAGGTAAAATAAGATTAAATCCTTTAATCTGGCAAAGCCCTGAATTTAGCAGACATATTGAAATAGGATATAATTATAGAATTACTGAATTTCAATCAGCAATCGCTCTTGGACAACTTGACAAGATTGATGACCTTATGTTTTGGAGAAAAAAAAGTGGTCAACTGATAACAGATGTTTTAAAATCCACTGATTTGTTTGAAACTCAAGTTACACCAAAATATATAGATCATTCGTTTTGGTGTGTTGGAGCTAAGTTTAAAGACGGTCTTGAAGGATGGTATAAGTTTAGAGATATGCTTTATGAAGAATGTGGCGAAAGAGTATTTGGAGCATGGAAAGTTCCTTATAATGAGCCTGTTATGGAATCAGGGAATTATAAACGATACTTATCAGATAAACATAAAGAATCAGTAACAACAATGGGCACTTGTCCTAATGCAGAAAGTATTCAAAAAGAAATGATGGTATTTAAAACTAAATATAGAAATGATATATCGCTGAATAATCTTTTAAATGGATTAAGGAATTCTATAGAAAAATATAAATCATGAAAATAATTGTTTTAGGTAACAAAGGACTTGTTGGTAGCACTGTTTATAAAGATTTAAGTAAAAGACACGAAGTTTTTGGCGTAGATATTGACAATCTGGATTTAAATGATCTTGACAAGGTTAGACTATTTTTTTCTGAAAAAAAAGCAGATGTATTAATAAATCTATTTGGTAAAAATCATCATATTTCTAAGAATACTAATTCGGAAAATAATGTTTATAATATCGACGAAAGTGAGTTAGCGGAATATTTTCAGGTAAATGTTATTTTATTATTTAGAGTTTGTAGGCTATTTTGTGAATTTAATGAAAAGGGTAAAATTTATAATTTCAGCAGTTTATATGGCCATCATGTACCAAACCCTAATTACTATGAGGGTAATGACAATAAAAGTTTAGGGTATGTATTGTCTAAGGCTTCTGTCGTTATGTTAAATAAATATTTAGCTGTTCATTACCCTAAATTCAGTTTTATAGATATTGTTCTTGGAGGTGTTGAAAATAACCAACCCAAATTTTTTAAAGAACGATATTTACAAGATCTTGTTATAAAAAGAATGCTAAGTTCCTCAGAAGTTTCTACATTAATAGAGGGATTAATTAACACTGATTATATTACAGGTTCATCAATTTTTCTCGACGGAGGAAAAAATTTAATTTGAAATAAATAAATATGTTTAACGATTTAGAAACGCCTTACCTGATCGCTGAAATTGGTATCAATCACAATGGAGATATCAATATCGCGAAAAAATTAATGGATGCCACAAACGCTACTGGATGGAACTGTGCAAAGTTTCAGAAAAGAAACCCTGATGTATGTGTTCCTGAACATCAAAAAGATTTAATGAGAGAAACTCCTTGGGGAACAATGAAGTATATTGATTACAAGTATAGGGTAGAGTTTGAGAAAAAAGAATATGATATTATTAATAATCAATGTAAAGAGAAAGGAATAGACTGGTCAGCAAGTGTTTGGGATTATGATAGTCTTGACTTTTTACTAAATAATTACAATGAGATCCCTTTTATTAAAATACCAAGTGCAATTAATGGTTCTTACGATTTTTTAGTAGATGTATGTAAAACTAATGTGCCAATATTGGTAAGTCTAGGGATGTCTGAATTAGAAGAATGTGATAAAATTGTAAATTTATTGAAGAAACATTCATCTGATTTTTGCGTTATGCACACCAATAGTGCTTATCCAGCTCCTAATGATCAATTAAATTTATCTTTAATACCTTTTTTTATTGAAAGGTATAATTGCCCCGTTGGATATAGCGGTCATGAGATGGATTTAGAACCATCAGTGATAGCAGCTATTTTAGGGGCCAATGTCATCGAAAGACATATAACATTAGATCACGATATGTGGGGTAGCGATCACAAGTGTAGTCTAGAAGTTAATGCTATGGATATATTGAAAAAAAGAATTTCTTCTGCTCATGAGTCAATAGGAAAACCAATAAAAAAAGTTTTTGAAGCTGAAGCGCCGAAAATTAAATCACTCAAAAATATTATTACAAAAAGCTAACATGATAACAGGTTTAATAACTGTAAGGACTACTAGCACTAGGTTTAATAATAAATGTTTGTCGAAGTTTAGTTCATTCGAAACTTTAATCGAGTTTGTAATAAATAGATGTTTGTTTTATGAAATTGATCCTATAATTTGTACAAGTTTAGATCAATCAGATGATATAATAGAGGACATAGCAAATAGAAATAAAATCAAAATATTTAGAGGAAGTTTAGATAATAAGATGAAAAGATGGTCTGACTGCTCCAAATTTTATGATTTAGAAAATTTTCACAGTATAGATGCGGATGATCCTTTTTTTGATGGTGAAAGAATGAAAGAATCTATGAAATTATTACTCAGAGGAGGATATGATTATGTAAAGCCTAGTTATTATTCTGATAACGGAGGCGCCACGGAAGGATACTCAGTTTCAACAAGTTTTTTAAACAAGGTTAGCCAAAAGTATAATGATAATTCTTTGGATACCGAAATGGCAGTATACTATTTCGAAAAGTTTAAAAATGCAAAAAACTATGTATTGAAAGATCCTCCATACGCCATTAAAATAAATAATCAAATTCCACGTTTGACTTTAGATTATTTTGAGGATTATATTTTCTTAAATCATCTGTCGTTTATTGTTAGCAACCATAGTAACAGAACAAATATTGAAAAATTTCTTAAATCGGATACAAAGTTTTGTGATATTAATATTCATTTAAATGAATTATGGAAGAAAAATCAATTGTCAAAAAAAAATAGGTTGTGATAAAGTTATTTGTAAGTGATGTAGACGGTGTTTTAACGGATGGCTCTATGTATTATTCTGAAAATGGGGATGAATTAAAAAGATTTAGCACATACGATGGAATGGCGTTTTCTATCCTTAGAAAACGAGGAATTAAAACAGCTATCGTAACCTCAGAAAATACAAAGATTGTCTCTAACAGGTGTGCTAAAATGAAGATTGACTTTGTCTATCAAGGTCTTTATGGCGATGAAAAATTAAGTGCTGTAAAAAAAATATGTAAGGAAAATAATATATTATTGAATGAGGTCTCTTACATTGGAGATGATTTAAATTGTACGGAAATTTTAAATAATGTGGGGCACAAAGCTTGCCCATCTAATGCTGTAAAAGATATAAAGAATATTAAAGATATTTTACTGCTAAGTTACAACGGCGGAGATGGTGTAGTTAGAGAATATGTCGATTTCCTGATTAGCAAGAGGTTAATATAAATATGTGCAATTAGGTCATTCCCATCGAGTCTCCAAAATTATCTAATATTCTTATATGATGATTGGTCATGTGTATCGTTCTTTAATAGAATCGGCCCGTGATTAGTCAATAATGTATATATGAAAAAAATTTTAGTAGTTATTCCCGCAAGAGGCGGTTCAAAAGGAATTCCCAGGAAAAATGTTAGGCCCTTAAATGGAAAACCACTAATTTATTACTCTATTAATAATGCTCTAAGTCTCGCCTCAAGTGATTTAGATGTTAGAGTATTAGTATCTAGTGAAGACGATGAAATTTTAGAATATGCAAAAAGATTTGGAGCAATAGCTCATAAAAGACCTTTCGATATATCAATTGATCATGCAACTTTGGATCCAGTGATTTATGATGCTTATATTTCGCAAAATGAATCATATGAATTAGTTGTTACAATGCAGCCGACTTCTCCATTATTAAAACTAAAATCTTTAAATCAGGCAATTTTTAAGATCTTAAATGATCATAAAACTGATACTATTATTTCAGCGGTTAACGATTCTCACCTTAAATGGAATTTAGAATCAGATAAGTTTTCTCCTTTATATGAAAATAGGGTTAACCGTCAGTTTCTCCCGAAAGAATATAAAGAAACTGGAGGGTTTTTAATATCAAGAACTGATGTCATTACTAAAGATAATAGAATCGGTGAAAATATAGATTTATATTTACTTTCAAACCAAGAGGCTATCGATATTGATACTTTTGAAGATTGGAACTTGTGCGAATATTATTTGAAAAGAAAGAAAATTTTATTCAATGTTTCTGGCTATAAGGAAATTGGTCTTGGACATGTCTACAATGCTTTAAGCGTTGCTAATGAAATATTAAATCATGAAGTCGTTTTTTTATTTGATAAGAAAAGTGAGTTAGGGTTCTCCGTTGTTAAAAAATTAAATTACAATTGTTTCTTACAAACAGACAGTAAAATTGTAAAGGATATAATAAATTTATGCCCCGATATAGTTATAAATGATTGTTTAAATACTGATTTAGACTTTATAAATAGCCTTAAGGAATCAAATTTAAAAGTCATTAATTTTGAAGATATTGGATCAGGATCGCTCAAAGCTGATTTAGTTATAAATGCAATGTATAATTATGAAAGCAAAATCGAAAATCATTTTTATGGTTCTAGATATTTTATTTTAAGAGATGAGTTCTTGAGTTTGAAACCAAAAGAAATCAACGGTTCTGTTAAAAATGTCTTGCTTACATTCGGTGGAGTTGACCCTAACGATTTCACGTTAAAGACCCTAAAGTCAATAAGTGATTATTGTTTTAAAAATGATATTATTATTACTGTAATATTAGGTCAAGGTTATCATAATATTAGTTCAATTGAGGATGCTTTTCCCGATATCAAAATAGTAATTAACACGAAATTTATCTCTAATTATATTCAAAACGCTGATATTATTTTTAGTTCTGCTGGTAGAACGACATTTGAAGCGGCTTCACTTGGGATACCAACAATTGTATTATGTCAAAATAGAAGAGAAATCACGCATTTCTTTGCTCAGCAGTCTAATGGTTTTATTAATTTGGGATTAGGAACAGAGGTGAACAACCAAACTATCTTGGATAATTTTGAAGATCTATGTCTTAGTAAAACAAAAAGATTCAAGTTGAATGAAATGTTACGTAAAAACAAATTGAGACAAGGAAGAAATCAAGTTCTAAAATTAATTAAAAAAGTAATAGATGAGTAGTATACTAAATTTATTTATGTATCACAATAGAACTGATATGGATATTCAGGACCCATATATAATAGCTGAAGCGGGAGTTAATCATGAGGGTTCAATGGAACTAGCTAAAAGACTTATCGATGAGGCTAAAGAGGGTGGCGCGGATGCTATAAAATTTCAAACTTATAAAGCGGATACAATTGCTTCAGTGAATAGTCCATCGTATTGGGATCTTTCTAAAGAACCTATTGTATCTCAACATGAACTCTTCAAGAAATATGATAAATTCTGGAAAAATGAGTTTTATCTACTTAAAGATTATTGTGACAAAGTGGGAATAGAATTTATGAGTACTCCATTTGATATGGAATCTGCTAAATTTTTAAATGAAATAATGGATGTATTTAAAATATCATCATCCGATATCACAAATAAACCGTTTATCGAATATATATGTGGCTTTGGGAAACCAATCATTTTGTCAACAGGGGCTAGCACACTTGATGAAATAAAGGAAGCCGTTTCATGGATTGCAGCTAAGGGGAATCAATTAGCATTACTACACTGTGTTTTGAACTACCCTACATTAGATGAAAATGCCAATTTAGGAATGGTTATGGGGTTAAAAAAGGAGTTTCCTGAGAACATCATAGGGTATTCGGATCATACGCTACCAAAAGACATGAAATCACTAGAATGGGCTACGTTACTTGGAGCTAAAATTTTAGAAAAGCACTTTACTCATAATAAATCTTTGCCTGGAAATGACCATTATCATGCCATGGATAAGAGTGATCTTAAATTATTCAAATCAAATATTATGAAGATGCTTAGTTCTTTAGGTAAGTTTGAAGTAAGCGCGTTAGATAGTGAAGAGTTAGCAATTAAAAATGCGAGAAGAAGTTTAGTAGCTGCAAGAAATATTGCAAAGGGTGAAAAAATTAAATTTGAAGATCTGACATGGAAAAGACCAGCTTTTGGAATTAGTCCTAAAGACATTGATAGTGTAATTGATAAAACAACGGCGAGGTATATAAAAGCCGATGAAATTTTATACTGGGAACTATTAAGTTAATAACAGATGATTAATTTAACTCCAATTGGAAGTATAGCAAAGTCGGACTATTACTTTTCAGTTATTTAATTTTTTGTGGCATGACGCTTCTGCTTGTAAGAATGATCGAAACATTTAGATGGATCTAGGCAAAAGTGTTTTAGTATTATTATTATTTTGAAACAAAAAGAGACTAAACATTCTTATTTCGAAGGAGCAGGGTTGTATGTAATATCATCGATCATTTCTTTTGGATTAATGATTATTACATTACCTATATATACTAGACTTTTAACTCCTGAGGAATTTGGAATAACCGTAGTTTTTATAATTTTCGGAAAATTAGTCACTGGTTTTTTCCACTTTAGCTTGCATGATGCAACGTATAGATTTTATTTTGATTATAAAGATCATCTTCAAAAATTTAAAATACTTAATTCAACAAACTTATATTTTATACTTTTTTCATTTTTAATATGTTCTTTGTTAATCTATTTTACGTCAGATCTGTTTTATGAGAAAATATTTGGCGGTCAATTAAATAAAGAGTTGATTGGTTTGTCTTTGATTAGTGCATATCTAGATTATATTTTTTTATATTTTATGACCTTATTGACAGCAGAAGAAAAGGCAAAGGAGTACTCTTATATGTCCATTCTATTTATAAGTTTAAATACATCCTTTTCTGTTTTCTTTCTGATATATTTCGACCTTACATACATGGGTAGAATTTATGGTATTATTCTGTCTCAGTTAGTGGTGTGCATTATTCTTGCAAAAATCTGTTTTCATACAATGTCTTTTCAATTTTCTTTGAAGATGTTAAAGAAATCACTGAAATATTCTTTACCCTACTATCCCATAATGTTATTGGGTTTATCTCAAAACTATCTCGATAAAACAATTTTAAGTTCTAGTAGGGGAAATGCAAGTCTTGCTCAATATTCTATTGGAATTAATTTTTCAAGTATCCTGAAAACAATAATGGATGCAGTTTCAAAAAGCTGGAATCCATACATGATATCAACTGCGCTGTTAAATACTGAAGAGTCAAAAAAAGATATCGTAGAGAAGTTTTATTACATGACCACTTTTTTCATGACCTTAGGAGTTGGGGTAACCTATTTTTCTGAAGAAGCTATAAAAATTTTAACAACAAAGGAGTACCATATTGCGATTTGGATAACCCCTATCTACATCTATTTTTACTTGTTTGGAATAGTTGGATATTTGACTAATATGCAACTTTCAATTTCTGAAAAGATGAAATTTCTTATTCCGGGAACCATAGCAAGTGCAATCACTAATATTACTTTAAATTTTTTACTCATTCCTATTTACGGAATGATTGGAGGGGCAATTTCAGCAGCATTCACCTCATTAGTGTCACAATTATTTTTATTTTATTACGGCATGAAAGTGTTTCCATTACATATTAACAAAATGAAGTTATTAAAACTTTATGGACTTCTTTTCCTTTTTACTGCACCTGCTTTTGTTGTTTACGCATTAGAAATAAGTCAAATCTATAAAATAGTGATTAAATTTTTTGGATTATATATGTTTGTTAAATTATGCCTAATAAATAAATTCATCAATATTGAAGTTATTACACTTATTATAAATGATTATAAATATTTGAATAAGTTGACACCCATACTAAAGAAAATATTCTAAAATGGAAATAAAAGGTAGCGAGAATGTTTTAGAAGCAATCCTTCCGGGATCAGATTTTAATGAAAGCGATATTTATTTTGAGGCATTATCTATGTCAGGACTTGAGGAAATGCATGAGTATTCAATTGACGAAAGATTATATGAATTCTTTGAATTCAAGGCTTTTGAAACTATTGGTGAAACGCGAAATTACATTAATAGGTTATTAAATAGAATGTCGAATTCCTCTGGCGAACAAAATGCTATGTATTGGTTCGTCAGAAGAAAAATTGACGATAAATTAATTGGGGTTTCTAATGTTGTGAACATTAACTATTCGAGGAAATCATTAGAATGGGGATATGGAATTGATCCGAAACTCTGGGGAAAAGGTTATATTTTAAAGATTCAAGAATGTTTGAAGAAATATGTTTTTGAAACATTAGATTTTAACAGACTTCACGGAGTTACTATGATTACTAATGAAAGAACAATTTCATCTATATTATCATGTGGAATGAAAAAGGAGGGTACTCTAAGAGATTACTATTGCAAAAGCGGTAATTACATAGATGGATGGGCGTATTCAATGATTAAGTCAGATTACCTAGAACAAAGTCGAGATATAGAAATAACGGATATTCAGTTTGATGAAAATTTAATCATGAAATTGATTTCTACTGTTATTTCTGAGGAACAAATAGACATTAATTCTGATATGGAGAATACTTTTTCTTGGGACTCCCTGACTCACCTTGTACTTTTGACAAAAATTTCTAAGGAGACAGGTTGTGTTTTTTCCGCCAGTGAAATCGCAAATGCAAATTCCGTTAAATCGATAATAGGAATGATTCAGAAAAGAACTAATTAAATGAGCTTAGCGAATTTAATATTTAGTAAGACTAAAGATTATAACGATTTAACAGCTGTTAATTGTCAAGGCCAAACCATTACGTATCATGATCTAAATGCGAGATCATTAATTTTAGCTTCATTAATTAGGGATTATGGTTTTTCTAATGATACTGTAGCAATAATCGGAAAAAAGAAAATATCATCTTATATAGCAATTCTAGGCGTTTTATATGGAGGTTGTAATTATACCCCATTGAATGATTCTTATAATATCGAAAAAATCAAAAATATTTTAGCGATTACCAATACTAAGATAATTATTGGAGAATCGTCGAGTATTGAAAAGTTAGAAAAAAAGGGAATCGATTTTTCAAAATTTATAATCATCACAGATGAGTATTTCGACAAATTCAAATCAATATCTCAATCAAATATTCTTAAAAGCCCGCTTTCGAACAAGTTAGATGATTTATGTTATATTTTATTTACATCTGGATCAACTGGAAAGCCTAAAGGGGTTAAAATTAACAACTCTAATATCGTAGAATTCATTCAAAACATGTCTAACATGTATGCTCTGAAACCTGGTTTTAGAGCATCTCAAACATTTGATTTTAGTTTTGATCCATCTGTCTCGGATATTTTTTTCACATGGTTTAAAGGTGGTGTGCTTTGCGTTATGCCTGATGAAGAAAAACTAATTCCAACAGATTTCATAAAAAGGGAAAAAATAAATTTCTGGAATTCTGTGCCTTCCATAGCTGTATTTATGGAAAAAATGGGACACTTAACAGCAAACAATTTTCCTGATTTGAAATACAGTATGTTTTGCGGCGAACAATTCCCTAAATATATTGCTGAATCTTGGAAAAAGGCTGCTCCTAATAGTACTATTGAAAATTTATATGGCCCTACGGAAGCAACAATATACATATCGAGGTTTAATTACTTAGAAGAATTTAAAGAGTATAATTTTACAAACGGAATTTTGCCTATTGGAAATGCATTTGAAAATCACGAAGTAATTATAATAGATGAGTCTTTTAATAACCTACCGGACGGTACAATTGGTGAAATTTGTTTTAGTGGAGAACAAGTTTCAACAGGTTATTTAAATGATTCAGATAAGTCAAATGAAGCATTTGTTATTTTTAAAAATAAAAGATGGTATAAAACTGGAGATATTGGTTTTAAAAATAAAATGGGTTTCTTGGAGTGTATTGGTAGAAAAGACAACCAAATTAAAATATCTGGAAGAAGAATAGAGATTGGTGAAATAGAATTTGTTCTATCTAAGTTTGAAAAAACTCAAAATGCTATTGTTATACCAATGAGGGATGAAAGAGATATAGTAATAGGATGTGTGGCTTTCACTGATCAATTAATAAGTAAAGACGAGGAATTGGAAATAAGGTCTAATAGTTTAGAATTTTTGGATAAAGTTTTTTTCCCAAAAAAAATAATGTCAATTTCAAAATTTCCATTAACTATTAGTGGAAAAATAGATAGAATTAAGCTAGAGGAGTTTATTGTATAATTATGAAATATAGAGATTTTGTTTTGAAATTATTGGGCTTCAAGAAGCCTTCAATTCTTCAAATGTTAATTAGGAGGGTTGAAATTTTTTATGAGAAAAGTCCGGGCCTGGATTTTCTTTCGGTAAGACCCGAAAAACAGTCGGGGTTAGATAAAAGGATTGTTTCAAACGCATCACCCCTAGAAAATAAGTACCGTTATAATCTCATAAATGACATAAATATAAACGAGAATGACTGTATTCTAGATATTGGTTGCGCAAAGGGAAGTGCTCTAAAATATCGCTAAGTTTCTGTTTAAAGAAATTCATGGTTTGGAATTATCAGAAACTTTAACTACAATTTGTGCTAGTAACTTTCGTGTTTTAAATGTTAAAGTCCATAATATTAGTACAACTGAATTTAATTGTTCTGTGTTCTATTTATATAACCCATTTCATGATATAATATTTATTAAATTCATTGATTGCTTGAAAAAACAGATTAAAAAACAGAAAAATAGCTATTATTTATAATAACCCCGTTTGTCACAATATGTCAATTAATAATGAATTTTTGTTAGTTCAAGAATATCTGGATATTCGGGGGAATGGTATTTATGTTTATACTAACATATTAAATTCAAGTGATAATCTTAGGTGAGAAGTTTTTTAAAAAAATTAAAGTTGAGTATTCCTAAACATGCAGATATTATAATATTTGATGAGGCTCATTGTGACGATTTATTGCAATTAATTAATAAAAATCACAGTGTTGTGATAATAAAACAAAGACCCCCTGATTATTTATTAAATATCTCAGTATGCAGGAAGTTTATTTTTCTTTTGAGAAAATTATCTATAGATAAAATTTGTAATCATCCAAAAGGATTATTAATTGGTTTTTTTAGTGAATTGCGATTAATTTACTATAGTTCTGTAATATCAATTATTAAACCAAAATCAGTTATAACTTTTATTGACAACAATAATATTTTCAATGAACTGTCTAAATGTCTAGAAAATATCCCGTTTATTGGAATTCAAAATGGCGTTAGATTAGTGCATGAAAAGGCCCGTAATTACCATGTTCAACATTTATTTTCATTTGGACTTAATGAAAGCACTTATTTTGAAAAAATAGGATATGAAGTTGAGAACTTTTATCCCTGTGGGTCATTTATGGCTTGTAAAAACATAAATAAAAGCAGCAAACCTCTGAGTATGAAGTACGATATTTTAATTATCTCATGTTGGAGAGGCAACATTGGTTACCCGATTGATCAGGTTGATACAATGAATTCAATGAACGTGCTTGACACTCTACTTTGCAAGTATATTAAAAACAACAATATTAAAGCAGCTGTTGCATTTAGAAATGAAAGAGATGGCGAGCATTGGTTTGTTCCAGAAATTGGTAAGGACGAAGAGGAATATTTTAAAGATATATACGGAGATAGTGTAGAAATGATTGACGTCGATTTCAAATCTAGAAATATTTATCACTCAATTAGTAATAGTAGTTTAATAGTTTCAGGATTTTCAACTACTGTATTGTTAGAAGCCTACGGATATCACAAAAAAATTATGTATTATAATTTTACAGATAGAGACATTTACCATTCAATTTTTGATTCTTCCATTGTTTCTGATAAACCAGATTATATAAGTTTTTCAAAAGAATTAGATAAACTTATCCAAATCGAACAGAGTGATTATGTTGATCAACACAGTTCTAATATGAAGCATTATATGAGTTTCCCTGAAGACAATAATGTTGCTGAATATATTTCTACCAAGATTGATCAAATCATTGAAAAAAACTAATGAAAGTATCGTCAAATAAATTACTAGTAGTTTCTCCGAATAAAGAATTATGGGACGAGTCACGATCCATGTTGTTTCTGGGAGAATGGTGTAATCTGTATAAAGATTTCGACCATAATAAAAACTTAGACATTAAGATTCACCCCCATCATTGGAGTGACAAAAATAAACAAAACATAGATTACATCTGCCTGGATAAAATTTACGAACAAAAGTTGCTTGATTTGAGTCAGTCACTATCAGAAATTCATAATGTAAGATATGATGTTAGATATTGGAGAATTATTATTGGTCCTTGGCTTAAATTTTTTATTGATGCCGTTTATGATAGATACGAATCTGTTCGAACTTCAATAAGTGATAATGAAATAGATGGCACATATATTTTTGACTATAGTATTGATGATTATGTACCAAATGATTTTATTGAGTTTTACGATTATTTGAGATTTGATGTTTGGAACGAAATCTTATTTTTTGAACTAATAAAAGAATTTAATATACCGTTCGAGATAAAAAAAATAATAAACCCAGTTAATCCAAAAAAAAAGACCCGAACCCAATTTGTAAAAGATAAATTTAGAAGTTTCTTATACTATGTAACTAGTAGTTTTTCAAATTATTTCAATGATATCGTATTCATAGAACTTTATGTGCCGTTTAGCAATCTTTTTAGATTGCAGAGGAAATTAAGACAACTTCCATATATTGGAGAAAACAGTATTGTTAGTTCTAATAGAAAGACGGATTGGGATAAAAGAAAAAAAATATGTTTGCCCAGAACTAGCGACAAATTCCTAGGATTTTTGCACATCCAAATAATTAATTTTCTTCCAAGGATTTATCTGGAAAATTTTTTAGAAATAACAACTAAGGTTTTAAATAAATTTCCTTCTAAACCAAAGTTGATAATTACGTCAAATGCTTACCAGGCTAATGACTGTTTTAAAATTTGGTCTGCTAATCACACTCAACGAAAAGTCCCGTTAATGATTCATCAACATGGAGGGAATCTAGGATCGTCTAAATTCGCTCAATCAGAAGATCATCAACTAAACATCTCGGATTATTTTATTTCATGGGGTTGGAATAGAGAAGGCTTTAGCAACATTATAACTTTGCCAAGCTTAAAACTATCTTCAAAAAAAATCAATTATGATAGAGATGGAGACATTTTATTGACATTAGCCTCTACGCCAAGGTATTTTTATCATTTTTTCGGTCTTCAAAATGGTCCTGAATTTTTAGACTATATCGAAGATCAAAAATCATTTATTCGAAATTTAAATTCAGATGTTATTTCGCATTTAAAAATCCGACCCGATTCCACTGAATTTGGTTGGGATATCCCTGCCAGAGTTTCTGAAGTTGTTGATTTTGCTAAATTTGAACTGAATACAATTGATTTTCTAAAACGATTAAAAAAAGTGAAAATTTGTATTGGTACTTATAACGCTACGATTTTTTTAGAGACGTTATCTTATAATATTCCAACGATTATATTCTTTAATTTAGACCAATGTAATTTAAGACCTGAAGCGGTATACTACTTTGAAAAGTTGAAATCTGTTGGTATATTTTATGATTCCCCTGAGGCGGCTGCTAATTTCTTGAATAAAATCGAGCCTAACATTGATGAATGGTGGAAGGAATCAACGTTGCAATTAATCCGTATTGAGTTTTGTGATAAATACGCTAATACATCTAAAAATTGGGCGTCTGAATGGTCAAGTTTTTTGAAAATCAAATAAATAGTATAATGGGTAAAGTTTCTTATCAACAAGTTAAATCTAAATGCACAAAAGGTAGGTTTTTTGCATATGACTCTATACAGGATAAAATTTTTGTGCCTCCATCAATCTTCTTAGTATGGGTATTTATCAGATTAGGATTTAGTGGTAACGCAGTATCTGTTTTATCAGGGTTTATCGCAATAATCGGTGGTGTATTAATTGCTGGTAATAATCCTCTGTTTGTATTTATTGGTTCATTTGGTTATATGGCTTTTTATATTCTAGATTATGTTGATGGAGGAGTTGCAAGATATAATGATAAATCAGGTGCTGGAGGACAGTATATGGATTGGATTATGCACGTCGTGTCTTGTGTTAGTATAATGACAGGATTATTTATTGGTGCATTTTCAAACACCGGTTTATGGTTAATCCCATTTGGTGTTTTAGCCGTTGTAGCATCGGCACTTTCGTTTGACAGATATTCTTTTGCATGGTTTGCAATTTGTATGCATCGTCAGCAATTAACCAGTAAAGGCATTGCAAATAAACCCTTAGAGGAAGTAAAGACTATTAAAAAGAATTCTTTATTCTTTAAAAGGTTATCAATTATTTGTACGTTAATATTTCATGAAAATTATTTAATTTTCTCATTACCTATTGTTGCTTTACTAAACTTTTATATTTTCGATATTTTTGATTTAAGGGTTGTGTTTGTAATTTTAGGAGGTGCTGTATATTTTCCAATGATGTTATATGATATTTGGAGATTAGCATCTTCTGGGATTGTTGACTTAGCCTACAACAAACTTTTTTTTAGTAAGGAAAAGCCAAATTTGCCGGATGAGCATTTCTTAATTTTTAAGGCATCAATTTAACCACTAATTAAAATAATATGATTGCAATAATATTAGCCGCAGGCTACGGAAATAGAATGCGACCGCTTACTGATAACGAACACAAAACACTTTTGAAAATCAATGATATTACAATTATTGATAATATTATTGATTCCTTAGTAGTTAATGCGGTGGATGATATTGTGATTGTTACTGGATATAGATCTGAAGAGTTGAAAGATTATTTAATTGGTAATTATGGGAATATTAATTTTCAATTTGTTCACAATAAAGACTTTAGGACAACAAATAATATATATTCTTTATCATTAGCATTTAAAAATATTGAAATAAATTCAGATGTTATATTAATTGAGTCTGATTTAATTTACAACCATAAGATAATTAAACAATTAATAAAGGATCCAAATAGCAACATTGCACTGGTGGATAAATATCATCCGGGAATGGACGGAACTGTGGTTAAAATAGGACAAGACAATAAAATTACTGAAGTTATACCGCCACACCTTCAAGATTCAGATTTTTCATTTTCAGATAAGTATAAAACTTTAAATATTTATAAATTCTCCCAAAACTTTACAAATAATACTTTCTCTAAACTGATTAATTATTATTCTGAAATGATTGATGATAATTGCTATTATGAGTTAGTACTAGGTATTTTGATTTATATGCAAAAAGAGAATATCTATTCCTTATTAGTTGATAATAAGGATTGGATCGAAGTCGATGACACTAATGATGTTAGGATAGCTGAGTATAAATTTGCTAGAAATAATAAGAAAGAAATTTTAGGCAATGCCTGGGGAGGATATTGGAATTATAATATTGTAGACTTTTCGTTTATTAGAAATATGTATTTCCCAACGCCTTCAATGATGGCTGATCTAAAAAATAATATTGAGGAATTAATATGGAATTATGGTTCTTCAAATAACATCTTCAATAAAAAACTATCATATTATTTACTGAAAGATGAAAAAAAGTTGTGTGCTTTAAATGGTGCTGCACAAATTTACCCATTTATTAAGAATAAATTTTTCGAACAAAATGTTCTAATGCCATCGCCAACATTTGGAGAGTATGAAAAAATATTCAAAAGTAAAACATACTACAACGATAATGGCACTTTTAACTTCAAAAGGATTAAACAGGAAATTGAAAATGCTGATATAATTGTATTTGTCAATCCTAATAACCCAACAGGTACTTTTGTAAAGTCTGAAAATATTTATGATTTAATAAAAGAGTATCCAAATAAATTCTTTTTAGTAGATGAATCATTTATTGACTTTGCTAGTTCAATTTCTGTTTCAGATGTAGAAGGTTCTGATTTGTGCACTAATTTTTTAATCATTAAAAGCATGAGTAAAAGCCATGGATTTCCTGGAGTTAGATTGGGTTATGTTTATTCTAATAATATTAACCTAATTGACGAAATTAAAAGGTCACTTCCCGTTTGGAATTTTAATTCAATTGCGGAATATTTTTTAGAAATCATGTTGAAATACAGGAACGAGTTTCAGATATCTTTAGATAAGACCTGTCAAGATCGTGGATCTTTTATAAAAACTATGAAATTGCAAAATTGGGTTGTCAAAGTTTTTGATAGTAGTGCGGATTTTATTCTAGTAGAAACTAAGAATGATATTCTGCCTTTGGTTGATAAGTTATTAGACGAAAAATCAATTTATATAAGAGACATTAGTTCGAAATTTAACGATGAAAAAACTTATTTTCGATTTGCTGTTAGAACTACAAGTGAAAACAATGCAATGATTGAGGCTATCAATAGTCATTTAAAACATATTAAATAAAAAAGATATATGTCTTGGAAGGAAATTTGGCATAAAAAATATACCGTAAAAGAAGAGCATTCACATGTAAACGCAGGATTTGATTATTTGTCAATAAAACAATGGATTAATCTTGTAAACATTTTTACCGATTTATTGGATGTTAATGAATATGCTGATGTATTGGATGTTGGCTGTGGTCAAGGGGCTTTTTTGGAGCAAATAAAAGAATATAAAAGTATTTCAGGTGTTGATTACTCTGAAAAAGCTATCATTAAGATTAAAACGTTGATGAATGGAAATTTTAGGGTCTCAGAGGCTAACAATTTACCATTTAACGATAATTCTTTTGATACTGTTATTTGTTTTAGTGTTTTTCATTATTTTAATTCAGTGAACTATTCTAAGGAGGTTATTAATGAGTTAGTTAGAGTAACTAAACCTTTAGGTCAAATACTTATAGGTGATATAAATGACTTTGATAAGAAAGACATATATTTTTCGACAAGACTTCGAGAAAACAGAGGTACGGTGCAACAAGTTAAATCTGTAACGACCGACCATCAGTTTTACAAGAAAGATTTATTTTTAGATATAGCGAAAACAAATAATCTAAAAATTCAAATAATAGATGAGTCGGAACTTGATTTATCATATTATTCTAGCTCAAATTATCGTTTTTCAGTAGTATATAAAAAACAAATAAAAAAGTAAACAATGGATGTAGTAATATTATGTGGAGGTAAAGGAACACGTTTAAGTGAAGAGACAATGTTAAAACCAAAACCAATGGTTG
>MDTF01017439.1_pt1 | contig 18529 bp, 16 predicted proteins | sample 811191 | NCBI WGS metagenome assembly MDTF01 (sample SAMN05326649, study PRJNA326480) | marine metagenome | isolation source: seawater | place: Southern Ocean | collected 2011 | reverse complement strand
TTTAACAACAAATGATTCACTGTCATATTCATCTAAGTATGTATCGTTATCATATTCTCTATCATAGTTGTGATAATGAAAATTTAAACCACTCTCAGTATTTATAGATTTATGCTCTAAGCCTGATTGCAATGCGTACATTCTATTATCTGCTACATACCCTTTTTCATCTGTAGCACTTCCATCATAATCAGCTTTAGTTTTTCTTGAATATAAAGTTGATTTAAATTTTAAATTATCATTGATCCATTTTATAGCGTTTAAATTAACTTGATAATTTTTGGCACTGTCATCTTCATGTCCTTTAGCGACAGCACTGTCAGTTTCACTCTGATTGGTTGCACCTTTAAAATTTAAATGCCAACCGTTATCTGTAATTTCACTATAATTACCATCAACAGAATTATTTCTTGCAACATTTTCAAAAGTAGTAGTGTTTACAGAATAACTATTTGTATAATCCACATCTGTTATAAAATTAATTGCTCCAGCGATGGCACTTGGGCCAAAGTGTGCACCATTTGCTCCTTTGTAAATTTCAATTTGCTGAATTGTTTGCACGAAATCTTGACCAAAATCATGAAGACCATCTGTTACTGATTGATCATTTATTGCAATGCCATTTAAAAGAACAAGCGTATGATTAGACTCTGCTCCTCTAGTAAATATTGATGTTTGCTGTCCATTTTGCCCTACTTGAAAAACATCAAGACCAGGAATAAGTTTTAATACGTCGTTTGTATCTACTGCTCCAGAATTAATAATATCTTGTTTAGTTATAATTGTTTTGTTTATACCCTCACTAAATATAGAAGTATTAGGGGTTTTGCTTACTGTTACACATGGTATTCCTTTTTTATTATCCCACTTACAATTTTCTAGTGCCGAAGCATTAATTGTAAAAATTGATATTATCAGTACTAAAAATAATCTTGTGATCATCATACAACATCCTTTAATTGAATTTCATAGAATCTATGAAATTCGTTAATTTAATGCCGATGCTAATTAAAATTGTAGAACTAGGCTTTCCCTGGCCATCGCTCAACAGCGGACTTTACTGGGTGGCGCTCCGACTTTACGGTTGCAGGTACAGCCAATGAATTTCACACTGATTTCCCACCATGCATTTCAGTAACTTATCAATATTATCATTTATGGATAAGTCAACAAAAAATATAGATCTAAAATAATAATTTTTAATTTAAAAGTATTGATAATTTTATGATAAAACAAAACAAATAAAAAAATACCATAATTATTATTAAAATAATAAATTAAATGAAAAGTACGATAATTATACCTGCCAGATATGGTTCAAGTCGATACAAAGGAAAGCCATTGGTTAAAATTTTAGGTAGGGAAATGATTTTAAGAGTTGCAGACATCTGCGCAAAAGCTGTTTCTAAAAAAAATTTATATATTGCAACTGATAATAAGAAAATTGCTAATTTAATAATAAAAGAAAATCTAAATGTAGTAATGACTTCTTCAAAATGTTTGACAGGAACTGATAGAGTGGCAGAAGCTGCAAAAAAAATAAAATCAAATATTTATGTAAACGTTCAAGGTGATGAGCCAACAATAAACCCAAAAGATATAAAAAAAATTATAAAAGCAAAAATTAAATATCCAAATCATGTTATTTGTGGATATGATATGATACCAAATTCAGAAAACCCATCAGACATAAATTTTCCTAAAGTTGTAATTAATAAAAATGATGAATTGATATACATTTCTCGTTCTTTAGTACCTGGTGTAAAAACAAAAAAAAAAGGTATAAAGTATTTTAGGCAAGTTTGCATCTATGCTTTTAATAAAAGACAACTAGATATTTTTTATAAAGAAAAAAAGAAAAGCTATATAGAGTCTCTTGAAGATATCGAAATACTAAGGTTTTTTGAGCATGATATTAAAATTAAAATGATTAGATTGTATTCAAGCTCAGTTGCGGTAGATATACCTGAAGACGTTAAGAGGGCTGAAAGATATATTAAAAAAAATTTTATACTAGAAAAGTAAAATGGAAAAAAAAAAATTCTTAGATCCAAATATTAAAAATAAGTCAAAAACTGTTGAAGATAATATCCAGCTTATGAATTATAATGGATTAGAACTTCCCCTACCAACTGAAATTGAGATTAGCGAGTCAGGCACTTGTAATAGGTCATGTTCTTTCTGTCCAAGAAGTGACCCTTTATTTGAAGATAAAAAAGAATTTATAAGCAATAAACTTCATGAAAAACTTTGTCTTGAATTAAAAGACCTAAACTACAAGGGAACAATAAGGTACAGTGGTTTTGTTGAGCCAATGCTAGATAAAAATATTTATAATTTGATAAATATGGCTAAAAAAAATTTACCAAATTGCAATATTGAAATGGTTACAAATGGTGATCCATTAAATTTAAAAAGGTTAAATAAATTATTTGATAATGGTTTAAATCGAATTCTAGTAAGTGCATATGACGATAAAGAAACAGCAGATAAACTTGAAAAACTTTGTGAGGATGCTAATTTAACAAAAGAACAATACATCATTAGGCATAGATATTATACTGAGGAAGAAGATTTTGGTATTACACTTAGTAATAGATCTGGACTAATGAAAAATGCTGAATTTAAAATACCAGATCTAACAGAGCCACTTAAAAACCCATGTTATATTCCTTCTTACACTTTTTTTCTTGATTATCAGGGTGATGTATTGATGTGCCCTCATGACTGGGGTAAAAAAATAATATTGGGAGATCTTAATAAAAATAAGTTAATTGACATTTGGTTTAGTGAAAAATCTATTAAAATTAGAAAAATTCTTAATAAGTCAAATAGAAATTTTGCCCCCTGCAACATTTGTGATGTTACAGGAACTTTTATGGGAGAGAAAAATTCAGAGTATTTTAACTAATGAAAAAAAAGGTATTAATTTTAGGGGCAAGTTCAGATATTGGCATAGAATTATCTAAGAAATATCTTTTAGAAAACGATTACATTTTAGATTTACATTACAGCTCTAATCTAAAATCATTAAAAAAATATGAAAAAAATTGCAATATAATAAAAGCAGATTTGTCAAAAAAGGATACCAAGAAAATTCTTAAAAAATTTAAAAATAATTATGACATCATAGTAAATTTAGTTGGATATATTAATAATAGATCATTTGAAAAATTTACAATTAGTAGTTTAGAAAAAACTATAAGAATTAATTCAATGCTGCCATTACTAATAATAAGAAAATCTTTAAATAACATGAAAGAAAAGAAGTGGGGGAGAATTGTTAATTCATCAAGTATTGGAGTAAAGTTTGGAGGAGGTGAAAAAACATTTGAATATTCAATGTCAAAGCATTTAAATGAATTTATTCCAAGCCACATAAGAAAATTAGCTGAAAAAAATATTTTTTTTAATATTATTAAGATAGGATTAACAAATACCAAAATGCATAAAAAAATTACAAATAAAAATATTGTTAAACGAACAAAACTTGTTCCAACAAAAAAAATGGCCACACCTAAAGATATTTCAAATTATATTTTTTATATTTCAACCAGCAAAAATCAATTTATAACTGGGGAAGTTGTTAATATTGCTGGAGGGGAATAACTTATTATAATCTTCTACTGGATTTAGTAATAATCATAGAGACTCTACTCATTTTAGTCGGTTAAAATCATTCATTAAAAAAAATAAATTAAGTAATAACTATAAATATCTAGGGATTGTACCTTATGAAGATATTGAATTAATAAAGTTTTTTGAGCATGATGTTAAAATTAAAATGATTAGATTGTATTCGAACTCAGTTGCAGTAGATATATCTGAGGATGTTAAGAGAGCTGAATGATATATTAAAAAAAAATTTTACAAACTAGGAAAGTAAAATAGAAAAAAAATTCTTTCAAAAAATTTTCATATTTAATATTTTGTTTCTTTTTTTAAAAAATTAAAAACAACCATTAACTTTCTAATTTTGAAAGATCAATCACATTAATCTTAAAATTATGTTTAATAATGTCTATTTAAAAGACTGATGATCGAAATTAATTCTTTTTTAACAGTTTTGTTCTTTATCTTATTAATAAAATTTGTGACATGTGTATTTTTAATCTTCATAAAATGATAAAGAAAGAAATTATAAACCAAGTAAATAATATTTTTGTTAGATATTTTAAATTTTTTTCTACATTTATTTAAAATACTTTTTGTATATAAAACATTAGAAACTCGAATCTTTTTTGTAAAAAAATAATTATGTATAATTAATTTTAAATCCCTCTTTTTATCATTAAAAAAAGTTTTATATAATTTTTTATGAAATTTCATAATATCTGAATTAAAATATTTATTATCTACTAGCTCATCTTTTTTTAAAAAAGTATTTATTTCTGAATTAAGATGATATTGATGAAGCAAAGTTATTATACTGAGCTTTTTAATTTTTCCAGAAATATAATTAACCGCATCATGAACATAATAATAAAAATTTAGATTTTTAAAATAAATTTTGTTTTTATTTATCAATTTAAAATTTTCTAAAAGTACTTTTCTCCTAAACACACAATACCATGTATTTTCCATATTATTTAGATAATGTTCTAAGCGTTTAAACTTATTCTTATGATTATTTGAACTTTTAAACATAATTTTTTGGAAGTTAATAGGATGTCCGTAAACATTATTGGGATTAAAAAATTTTTTGAATAAATCAAAATTAATCGCATATCCGCCACATGCCACATAAGAATTATTTTTTTCAAGAAATTTAATTAGTTTTTTGTAAGAATTAATAATTGGAAAATCATCGTCAGAAAAAAAGCAAATATATTCAGTTTTTATTAACTTTATAGAATCCAAGACTTTTTTTTGAAAAGTTGCATAATTTTTATCGTGTGGAAACTTTTTATATGTATAGTTTATATTTGAAGATTTTAATCTTTCAAAAAATTCATGTGGTAATTTTTTTTTACTTCCATCTGAAAAAAAAACTTTGAATGGAAATTTTGTTTTTTTTAGAAACTCAAAAAACCTTAATGTGAATTCTCTTCTTTCCTTAAGTAGTACAAGAAATGTTAGTTTATTTGTTAAATTTTTGTTCATTCATTTAATAAAGATTAATTTTAATTTTTTATTAAGATTGCTAGCATGTGAGTATTTTTACTTGTTTGTATCTAATTAAAATGTATAAAAATAGATTTAAAATTAATACATATTTAAACTAAAATTTAACACAATAACAACCAAAGTTTGTAAAATAAAATTTAAATTAAAAACAAGCCTATAAATTTTAAGTAATGATAAGATTAATCCAGGATATAATAAGAAACGCTTTTAAATTAGGAAAGTTTGAAATAATACTTTTTTTCTGCCTCCTGATTATTTCAACAGCTATTGAAATTTTGGGAGTATCTTTAATTATCCCTTTAATTTCAGTGTTAATAGATGCGAATGATATTTCAAAATATAGTGAATTTTTAGATTTCAATTTTAAGTCAAAAGAAATTTTTATTAATTACATAATGTTATTCTTTTTATTGGTTTTTACAGCAAAATATATAATCACAATAATTATTGAATATTTAATAGTTAAGTATACCAAAAATTGGGAGATAGAAATGATTATGAGGTTGTTAGATAGACATATTACTAGTCCCTGGTTGGACACGATTAAAAATCAAGAACGATTATTAAAAAATATTTTGACAAATATACCAACATTCATTTCTAGTGGCATAACAGCAGTACTAAATATATTTAAAAGTTTATTTATTTTATTGGGAATCATTTTTTTTCTAGTCTATCAAAAAGGAACCTTAGTATTTATGATAATATCTTTATTTATTTTTATTTTTTATTTTCTGCTTAAAAATTTTAAAAACCATCTCATAAAAATATCTAACAAATACAGTGATTATATTGACATCAAGTATGATTTATCAGATGAAATTAAAAATGGTTTAAGAGAAATAAAAATTTTAAATCTCAAAAATTTTTTCTTAAAAAAATTTTTTTTAAATGAAAAATTAATAGCAAAAACAGATATAATTAAAAAAATTGTTAATATATTACCAAAAATTATTATAGAATTCATATTAATAATTGGATTTTTACTTATCATTTATTTTAATTCAGAAAAACCTGAAGAAATTTTACCATTATTGGGGCTTATATCTTTTATAGTTTATAGATCACAGCCATTATTAGCATCATTGGTATCAACGCTGGCAAATATTCAATTAAATACTGCTCAAATTAACGATGGTATGGCAGTTATTAATTTTGAAAATAAAATTGAAAAATTTGATAAAGATAACAATGAAGATATCGGAAATTTGAAAATAGATCCTGATTGCAATTCAGTTATTAAAATAATAGATTTATTTTTTTCATATGAACAAAATAAAAAAGACGATAAAAAAATATTTTCAGGTTTAAATTTATCCTTAGAGTTTGGAAATATCTATGCGTTATCTGGAGCAAATGGCACAGGTAAAAGTACATTGGCAGACTTGATAACAGGTTTTCTTAAACCTAATGCTGGTGAAATATTGTATAATGGCAAAAATATTAATCTTTTTTCTAAAAAATGGATGAATTCTATAGCATATCTCTCACAAAATTTTTTTTTATTTAATGATACAATTAAAAACAACATCACCCTGGTAACAAAAAATGAAAAGAATTTTGATTATGATAAATATCAAGAAGCACTAGAAGCAACAAATTTAAAACAGGAGTTTTTAAAATTTGAAAACTATGACGATACAATTTTAAAAGATTCAGGAAAAAAACTTTCTGGAGGGCAAAAACAGAGAATAGCTCTAGCTAGGATGGTTTACAAAAACTCCAAACTGATTATACTAGATGAACCGACAGCTTCATTAGACAAAGAATCATCAGATTTAATGTTTAAAATGTTACAAAAAATTAAAAAAAATAAATTAATAATAATAATTTCACACTCTCAAGAAATCTTAAAAAAATCTGATAAAATTATTAAAATTGATAATAAAATAATTAGTCTTTTAGATAATGAGTAAAAAAACATATGCACCCGTAATACTTTTTACATACAGAAGGTTGAAAACCTTAAAAAGAACCATTAACAGCCTTCAAAAAAATAATATATCAAATAACACACAAATTTATATTTTTTCAGATGGCCCCAAAAATAGTAATGACTATAATGATGTTATTAAAGTTAGAAACTATTTAAAAAAGATAAAAAATTTTAAACAAAAAAAAATTATATTTAGAAAAAAAAATATTGGATTGGCAAAAAATATTATTGATGGCACGACACAAGTATTATCTTTAAAAAAAAAAGCTATTATTTTAGAGGATGATATTCTGGTTTCAGAAAATTTTCTTGAATTTATGAATTATTGTCTTGATACCTTTAATGATAATAAAAAAATTTGGCATATAAATGGTTGGAATTACCCTATTGAACTCAACGCAACTAAAGAAGACATTTTTTATTGGAGAGGAATGCACTGTTGGGGTTGGGCTACATGGTCAAATCGATGGAAAAAGTTTCAAAAAAATCCTGAAAAATTAATTAACAGTTTTTCAAAAGATCAGAAACATAAATTTAATTATGATGGAAATACTAATTTTTGGGGACAGATTAAAAGAAATTATGATAAAAAAATTGATACGTGGGCAATATTTTGGTATGCAAGCATCTTTAAAAATAAAGGACTTTGTGTAAGTCCCAAAGAAAGTTGCACTTTTAATATTGGAAATGATAAATTTGCAACAAATATGCTAGATAGTGATAAATCTATCAACAGTAACTATAAAAAAAAATTTCATAAAAAAAACATATTTACACGACAGGAAAAATTTGAGGAAAATTTAATCTCATATAATCAAATTAAAAAACATATAAAATTTAATAGATTAAAGAATATACTTTTAAATTTATTCAAATAGTTATACTTATTGATTTTAATTATTACAAATATTAAAAAAAATATAAAATATAAAATATAAAATATGAATATTCTAATTACTGGAGTTTTAGGTCACATAGGATCACTATTAATAAAAAAAATATCCAAAACAAAAAATCTTAAAACTATATATTTAATTGATAGCGCTAGATCAAATAATTTAAATGTTCTTTTTAATCTAAAATTAAAAAATAAAATAAAATTTATTCATGGGGATTTACTAGATAAAAAGATACTCAATAATATTAAATCAACAATAAATGTAGTTATTCATTTAGCTTCCATAACAAATGCAGAAGCATCATTTAAACATAAAAAGTTAATTTATAAAAATAATTATGGTATTTTTAGAAATATTGTTAAATTTTGTATAAAAAAAAAATCAAAATTAATTCACCTTTCCAGCACAAGCGTTTATGGTGCTCAAGAATTTCTTGTTGATGAAAACACCAAAAACCTTCAGCCTCAAAGTCCATATGCACACGTTAAGCTGATGGAGGAAAATTATCTCAAAAGATACAAAAACCAAATTAAGTACTGCACTTTAAGATTGGGCACAATAACAGGGATATCTAAAGGGATGCGCTTTCACACTGCAGTTAACAAATTTTGCTTCAAAACTATTGTAGGCGAAAAAATTCCAGTCTGGAATAATGCTATAGATCAATATAGACCTTATTTATCTTTAAAAGACGCAATAAAAGTGATGAATTTTATAATTCAAAATAATCTTTTTAATAATGAAACCTATAATATTTTAACCAAAAATTATACAGTAAGGGAGATTTTAAATATTATTAAAAAAAATAACTATAAATTAAAAATAATAAAAACAAATTCGCCAATCTTAAATCAAAATTCATATAAAGTTAGTAACAACAAATTTTCAAAATTTAAAGTTAAACTGAGCAAAAGTATTGATAAAGATATTAAAGATACACTTAATATGTTAAAAAATCTTTAAAAACAATGTGAGTCGCAATAATGATAAAATTGTTTTACAATCTTTTGTAAGAGCTCAAACCCAAAAAAGAACTTACCAAACCAGTTATCCTCGAATATCTTTTTTTATAAAGTTTAGGATTATGTCTGAAAACAAAAAATAAAAACATTAGAATATCTTTTGTGAGAAATGGCAAACTTAATTTCAACGCAACTAGAGTATTAAAATTTTTTTTATAAAAATGATATTTAGACCACATGTAATGCCATTGTCTAAAAAGATGTAGCTCATTTTTATTAAAATTATTATAAGTCTCTATGCTAGTAGACTTATTGTGAATAAATTTAACATGAGGTAAAAAAAAAGCATCTTTATTTTTTTTATTACAATTTAAAAAAAAGTCGACTTCCTCATAATATAAAAAAAAATGTTCATCAAACCTAACAATATTGTTAATAATTTTTTTATTAATTAACATAATTGATCCTTCCATATCCCATTTTTTTATAACTTCTTTTTTAGTTTTAATTTTTCCACTATTGGGGACTAGAACGCCATATTTCTTAATCTTATTTGAATAATTTAAAAGTTTGAGGAAATTTTTTTTATCTATTAGAATATCTATGTCCATGTAAAGTGCTAAATTTGTTTTACATTTTTTTAAACAAAGATTAATACCCGCACCATTTCCCAAGTTTTTTTTTGAGTCAATTACACTTACATTTTTTAATTTATAAAAAATATCATTTAATTTTTCTTCAGAATTATTTGCTATAATAATTGGATAAAGTTTATTGAATTGTAATACTAAAGATTTAAGCAAATCAGTTTTTGGTTTATAGGCAACGAATAATATTGTTAAGTTATTAGATTTCATTAATAGTTTTAATTTTATTTTAAGTTATTAATATTAAAGCCAATTGTAGTTTTTCGATCCTTTACCTCGTGTGTTTCCAGTATGCTTAAATTTAAAAAAACTCTCCCATTAATTTTATCTTTATTTTTTTTGGTATTTATTTTTAATGATGTCGGCTCAACACCATGTACTAATCCATTATAAAATAGTATTAAATCACCACTATTAATTTTATGATCTATAAATATTTTTTTGTCATTTTTGTTAAAAACATAGAAACCACCATGATCATAGTCTAGTTTAAAAGATGTTATATATATTCCGCATGTTACTTTGGTAATATTAGTTGGGTCTTGGTGTGGGGAAATATGACCTTTATCAAATGGATAATATAATAACTGACACCTTTGTACGATTCCGTCTTTAGGTGTATTTTTTTTAATAATCTTAATATCATAAAGATTAAATGATATTATCCTATCAAAGTATTCCTGGACAAGTCGAACTAATCCAAATTTATCTTTATTCCATGGAAAAAAATACCATGTGTGGTCATATGTGGAATAATTTTTATTTTTAGTTGAGTTTGATTTATAATAAATATTTTTTATACCGTCTAGCATTTTAGTGTTTTTTGCTGGTTTTTTAGGTTGTTTATAAATTTTCTTAAATAGTTTACGCAAATCCTCTTTTCTAAAAGCAGATTTTAAAATTAAAATATTACCATTTATAACTTTGTTTCGAATATAGTTAATTTTTTTATCTGAAAAAAAGTCTTTTTTACTAATAAAAATTGATTTTTTAAATTTCACTTAGATTATATTTTTTTATTGAAAATTAGATTTAGACTATTATTAACTCTGTACTTTTTGGGAAAATTGTTCATATTAATTTTTCCAACATCGCCCAATCTTATTGTGTGTGAGTAAGATGAGGATACGAGCTTATATTTTTTATTTAAGAAATTCAAAAATTGGTTCTTATTTAAAAAACTATGTGGGACGCTAGTATTATAATATTTCTGAATAGTAAAAAAAGTTTTCTCTCTTGTTAGATAAGTATCAATAAAAACTAACAAATTACATTCAATTTTAAGGATTTTTTCTAAAACCTCATAGGGTTTGCTAAAATATTGTAACGATGAACCAAAAAAAATAATATCATATTTAGTTTTTTTTATTTTATCCAAATTACTTATATACATCAAATTTTTATTCAATTTTAGTTTTTTTTTGAAGTATTCTTTCCCGATAGTGCATATATTTTCTAAGTCAAAGATGTGATACTTATAATTTGCTAATTTTTTTTTGTCAAAAGACTCTATACAATTTGCATAACCAATTCCCCATCCACCACCTATATCCAGGATATTTATTTTTTTCTTTCTTATACTTGAGATTATATTAATCAGATATTGGGTATGCTGTTTATAGAAAGATGGTATTGGATATTTAGAAATTATTTTCTTTGAAACTTCTGAGATTATTTTTTTTTGATTATTTTCGTAAAATTTATCTAAATAAAATGAATTTTTTTCTAATAAACGCATTTTGTGAATGCCAAAGATGCCTTCATATATGTACTTGAAAGTTTTATTTTTTATCATATTTGAAAAAAATCGTATACTATTATTTATTATATAATATAAGTTTAATTTAAACAATTATTAAATAATGTCTAATATTATAAAACATAAAATCATAACTAAAAAAAAATTTTTTGATATAAATAAAAAAATTTCAAAAAATTTATTTAAAAAAAAAGATTTCCTCAGCCTATATAAAAAGTTTTTAGAAAAAACTTTAAAAAAAAGAATTGCACATCAAACTACGTGGTTTGGAGAGCCCATACTTCAATTGCCTCAAGATTTATTTATCCAACAAGAGTTAATTTATAAAACAAAACCAGATTTTTTTATTGAACTAGGTGTAGCATGGAGTGGGTCGCTATTATACTATTCCTCTATTTTTAACAGTATAGGTGGCAAAAAAGTAATTGGTGTTGATACTTTTATACCAAAAAAAATAATAAAAAACATTTCTATTTTTAAAATATTAAAAAAAAAAATAGAATTGATTAAAGGCGCATCAACAGATGAAAAAGTTCTTAAGAGAATAAAATCTATAGTAGGCAAATCTAAAAGAGTTATTGTTCATTTGGACTCTGATCATTCTCACAAAAATGTTTTAAGAGAGCTTAATTTATATTCTAAATTTATCAGGAAAGGTTCTTATTTAATCTGTGGAGATACACATGTTGATTTTTTTAAAAACAATCCTCATGGCGTGAATAAAAACTATTCAAAAAATGACAATCCAATGACGGCACTAAATTTTTTTTTAAGAACCAGAGAAGGTAAAAAATTTAAACAAGATCTTTCATTTCAAAACAGGTATTTTTTGACTTTGAACCCCTATGGGTTTTTAAAGAAAATAAAAGATTAATGCAGAATAGTATTAATAAAAAAATTATGATTACAGGAGCAAATGGCTATCTGGGATCTAAGTTAACTAAATATTTTTCAAATTTAAACTATGATTTGTTATGTGTTTTTAATAAAAAAATTAATAAAAAAATTAATAAAAAAAATGTTAAATATATAAAGCATAATTTGTTAAAGAGAATTCCTACTGATAAAATTAATCCAAACTTTGATGCCGTACTACATTTTGCAGGACCAAAAAATGATAGATCTTATGTAAATAGTAATAATAAAAAAATACTTGAGGGAAATACAATAGATAAAAATACTATTCAGTTTTGCAAAGAAAATAAGATAAAATTATTTATTTACGCCTCTTCTTCAGCAGTTTATGATCTTGAAGAAGGAATTGTAAAGAAGAAATCTCCTTTTAAAGAAGAGAATGTTAAAATAAACACATCTTATGATGGCGCTTATGGTTATTCTAAAAAACTTACTGAAAATTATTTAAAAAAAATTCAATCAAAAAATTTCAGAGCAGTTAGTTGTAGAATTTTTTCTATTTATGGAAATGATTCAAAAACTATTATCAATAATTGGAAAGATCAAACAATTAAAGGTAAAACAATTAATATATGGGGAGATAATATAGTAAGAAGCTGGTTGCATATTGATGATTTTCTTAGCGCAATCAATATTATACTAAATAATAATAAAAGATTTAAAGTTATTAATATTGGCTCAAGTGAAAGAACTTCCCTAGAAGATATTGCTGAAATTATAAAAAAAAAAACAAGAAAAAATTCAAAAGTTAAAATAATATATTCCAATTATCCAGGACCGAAGGTGAGATATGCAAATCAGTATAAATTGAAAAAATTAGGTTGGAAACAAAGAATCAGTCTGTCAGATGGTATTGATTTAATTTAAATATTATTTTTTAAAAAATGCTTAATCATATCTGTGATAAACTTAATATCTTGTTCATTCAAATTAAAATTTGAAGGAAGTATAACTGAATTTCTGTAAAATTTTTGTGTAGAACTTGTTCCCTTTTTAATTCGAGAAGGAAAAGGTTTGTGTAATTTTTTAGCATGTATTTTATTTTTTTCTAAAAATTTAATTAACATATTTGTTTTTATCAGATATTTTTTATCGAATTCCAAAACTATATATGTTGTTCCTCTTAAATTTATACTTAACTCTTGCAAATTTTTTTTATAATAGCCAAGTAATTTTTTTTTAATCCTTACTAGCTCACCCAATCTTTTGAATTGACCATAGATCATGGCAGCCTGAAAATTGGAAGGTGTGAAACATAGATTTAAATTATCTATATTTTGTTTTGCATTAGTTAGATTTTTACCATCAATTATTTGCCTCGCTTTTTGGTAAATTTGTAAATTATCTGTTAAAATTGCTCCTCCTTCACCACAGGTAATTATTTTATCTGTTGAAAAATTACATATACTTATATCTCCTAATTTTCCATTTATTTTGTTTTCATTTTTTAAACCAACAGCATCAGATATATCTTCAATTAAGAAGTTTTTATTTTTTTTACAAATTTTTTTAATTTCATTTATATTTGGAGTTTCTCCAAAAATATTTTCACAAATTACAACTTTTGTTTTTTTATTGATAATTTTTTTTAGCGAATTTATACTTATGCAGCAATTTTTATTATCAATCTCAGTAAATTTGGGTTTAATTTTCATCTTCAAAATCTCTTTATTAAAAATATTATTAGTTAATTCAGGAAAAATAATCTCATCTCCTTTTTCAATCTCTAAAGTTTTTAAAGATAAAAAAAACGCCATTTTGAAGGAGGGCGTCATTAAACAATATTTTCGATTGTGATAACTGGCAAATTCCTCTTCAAACTTTTTTAGATAGTTTAAATTATTCCATCCAAATCTCATCATATCATCCACTATTTCTCTTTCTAATTGTGTAATCGATGGCTCACTTGTTAGTAGTATTTTTTGCTTTTGATTCATTAATGTTTTGATGTTTCTTCTATCATTTACTTTTAAACCACTTTTATTAATAATTTTTTTTAATCTATCTATATTGACCGAACTATTTCTTGGAAAATTTTTTATATTTTTTATGCTAATTGGCTTAACATTTTTTTTTGTTTTTTTTGCAAATGAAAAAAGACTTTCTGTAATAGTAGAGCCTACATTAATTATTCCAAATTCATCTATTAAATATGGTAAAATTTTAATTACTTCCTCCCTATAAATAAAATTTGTTTTAGCGTCCGTAAAAGCTTTGTCATGTATAAATGGATATTCAGTCATAGCCAGTCGAAGTATTAGTGAATTTTTATATAATTTTACACATGCCTCTCCACCAAGTTTCGACCATGCATAGTTATTGACGGGATATAATGGATCTTCTTCCTTATAATTTCCTTTATTTCCAGGGTAAACATAATTTGTTGAAAAAAAAATTAATTTAATATTCTTTTCAGAACATTTTTTTACAATATTTGCAGTTCCAATTATATTAACATCAATACTAGAGCCAATGTCCTTTTCATGTACAATCATGGGACGGGATAAGGCAGCTAAATGAATAATGTAATCTGGCTTATATTTATTAAGATAGAATTCAATTGATGTAAGATCTAAAATATTAAATTTTTTTTTATCAGTATAAAAAATATTTTTACCATATAGAAATTGTTTTAATGATCCTGCAAAACGACTACCAGAACCCGTAATGAGTATTTTTTTTTTATTTATAAGTGTGTAATCCAATTGCCACCTTTTTTTAGATATTTTTTTTCTTTTTGTTGAATTTCTTTTTTGTGATTCCAGGCAAATAAAAAAGAATAATTATAGAATTTTTTTGAAAAAGCTTTATGATTTTTTATTGGTATATGTTTTCCTGGAGAAAATTTTCCAATTTTATCTTTTGTTGTATCAAATATACAATCTATATAATTAGTACCAATCTTGCAATAATTTAGAATTGTAGTGCTTTTAGATGTTGCACCATACCCACATATATTAAAACCTTTTTCTTTAATATTTTTGAGCTTTTTAATCAAATTAACTTTTGATTTTTCGACTTTATTTTTAAAATTTAAACAACCCTTGTAAGAGTTAATAAAAAGTTTTTTTTCCATTATAAGAATTTTTTTTAGGCGCATAGAAATTTTTTGGTTGTGATCTTTTTTTATTATATATCTCATTGAGCCACCGTGAGTTTTTTGATGGATTGCATCAATTAATTTAAAACCATGTGGTTTATATATTTTTGAAATAGATGATGCGGAGAACATGTAAATATGTTCGTCGTAAAGCTGATCATAAGATATTTTTTTATACATTGCTCCTAGGTATGGCTCTTCAAAAATTATAACTCCATTATTATTTAATAATTTTTTCATATTTTTGATCAAATCATTTTGATTGGGTATGTGACAAATTACATTTGAAGCTACAATTACATCAAATTTTTTTTTTTTTATTAAATTCGTAATATTTTTTAAATTAAAAAATTTATTAATACTTTTTATACCATTAGCTATTGCAACATCATGAACACTTTTTGATGGCTCATATCCTATGCTAAAATTATTTTTAAAATTTTTTAAGAAAGTTCCATCATTAGATCCTATTTCCAGAATACTACCTGTTTTGTTAAGATATTTTTTTTTAATCAACAGAGCGTATTCTTTGAAATGCTGGATCATATATTTTGAGCTAGATGTATAAAAAGGATAATTTTTATTGAACATTTTGCTAGGCTTAGGATGTGAGACTAGCTGAACAAGATTTAAAGATTTACAAAAAGCAACTTTTAAAGAGAAGAAAAATTCTTTTTTGAATTGATTTTTTTTTAAAAAACCATTTGCAAGAGGCATTTTTCCAAGATCAAGAAAGATTTTGCAATTTTCTTTTGTTATTCTGCAATTCATATTTTGTTATTTGTTGTTTAAAAATTTTTTGATATTTCTTATATATTCATCTTGAGAATATTTATAGTCACACAATACAATTAAAGAAGCATTTTTTTCTTTAAACTTAATTTTAATCCAGTGAAATTTTGGTACGATCAGGTATCTACAATTTTTTTTAGAGAGTTTAAAAATTAATTTTTTGTTTTGTCTTGTAGTAATTTCTATATCCATTAAACCATCTATAGGTATAATTATCTGGTTACATTTTTTATGAGCATGGTCAGCACGTAAATATTTTTTGCCTCCATGTATAAAAAAAAATCTTTTAATCTTAAAATTGTTAAGATGTTTGTCAAGGTAAAATGGTATTAAGCTACCTGTTATATCCTTAAATATTTTAAATTTTTTAACTTGTAATTTCATATTTCAACAATTGAAGCTTATTTAACAAACTTATGTTTAATACAGGGATTAATATTATATATTACTAATAAAGTCTAATTAAACATTAATCATTATTGTATTTTTTTTATAATAAATTATAAAATCTAATTAATTTCATGAAAGTTAAATTCACAAACTTATACAAGTTAGCTCCAGAGAAAAAAAAGCTGCTAAATAAAATTGAACTATTAATTAAAAGCTCAAATTTTGTTGGAGGAAAAGAAGTAAAAAATTTTGAAAATAATTTTTCAAAGTTTACTAAAAGTAAATACTGTATAGCACTAGGTAATGGAACGGATGCATTAGAAATAGCGGTTAAATCACTCAACTTAAAAAAAGGATCAGAAATTATAGTGCCAGTTAACACCTGGATTTCTACTGCAGAGGCAGTAGTTAACAATGGTTATAAGTTAGTATTTTGTGATGTAAATTTAGATGATTATTCAATTTGTTTAGATGATTTAAAAAAAAAAAATTAGTTCAAATACAAGTGCAATAATAGCAGTTCATCTTTATGGGAACCCATCAGATATGCTGGGTATAAAAAAAATTATAAAAAATAAAAATATAAAGTTAATAGAAGATTGTGCGCAAGCACACGGATGTAAAATAAAAAATAAACATGTTGGAAATTTTGGTGACGTTGGAACATTTAGTTTTTTCCCAGGCAAGAACTTAGGAGCATTTGGTGATGCAGGTGCAATAATTACAAATTCAAAAAAAATTGCTGATTATTGTCAAAGAGACAGAAACCATGGTGCTTTGAAAAAATATGACCATCTTTTTTCTGGAAGAAATTCAAGATTAGACTCAATTCAAGCAGGGGTGCTCAATATCAAATTAAGAAGTTATAATAAGGTAATAAAAGCTAGAAACTATTTAGCTAAATTATATATAAAAGAATTAAAAAAAATTATTAGTATTAAGTTATTTATTTTGAAGAATAAAAATCAATCTGTATTTCATCAATTTGTTATAAAAATAAACCAAAGAAATAAACTAAAAAAATATCTTGAAGAAAATGGTATTGAGACAATGGTACATTATCCTTACATGCTGAATCAGTTAAAATTTTTTCCAAATACCAAATTAATTAAATCTAAGAATCTAGGTAATAAAATTCTAAGCCTACCAATATCAGAAGAGCATTCAAAAAAAGAAATAGAATATGTAATAAAAGTAATAACTAATTTTTTCAAAAAAAATAAATGAAAATAATAGTTACAGGATCAGTTGGTTTTATAGGCTTTCATTTGGTCAGAAGCCTTATTAAAAATAAACAAAATAACGTATTGGGAATTGACTCAATAAATAACTACTATCCTGTTAAAATTAAAAAACTAAGATTAAAATTACTAATAAATAATAAAAACTTTTCGTTTAAAAAAGTGAATTTACAAAATAAAAAAAAAATAGATTTAATTTTTAAAAATTTTAAACCAGATATTGTATTTCATTTAGCTGGACAACCGGGCGTACTTTATTCTTTTAAAGATCCGGATAGCTACAAATTAAACAATATTAACGCTACAAAAGTAATAAGTAGCGCTAGTAGTAAGTACCATATTAAAAAATTTATATTGGCATCATCCAGCTCTGTCTATGGAGATCAAAAAAAATTTCCAATAAAAGAAAATTATAAAAAAAATCCTAAAAACTACTATGCAAAAACGAAGTTAATGAGTGAAGAAATAATAAAAAAAAAATTCACTAATTCAAATACAGAATATATGATTTTTAGATTTTTTAGCGTTTATGGGTCATTCGGTAGACCAGATATGTTTATTCATAAATATTTAAATGCAATAAAGAAAAACAAAAAGATTCATCTGCACAACAATGGACTAAATTATAGAGATTTTACGTATGTGGGAGACTTAGTTAAGATTTTAATTAGGAGTGTAAAAAAATTCCCTAAAATAAAAACATTAAATATATGTAGATCAATGCCGATCCAAACAATAGAGTTAATTTCAATTATAAATAG
>MDTF01011695.1_pt1 | contig 18550 bp, 19 predicted proteins | sample 811191 | NCBI WGS metagenome assembly MDTF01 (sample SAMN05326649, study PRJNA326480) | marine metagenome | isolation source: seawater | place: Southern Ocean | collected 2011 | reverse complement strand
TGAAATAACTTCTGATGAATTGGGAGAGATTTTCATTCAAAAATGCATTGATGCTGTTAACCGGGGAGTTTTGGTTCGTTTGATTTACGACTCGGTTGGATGTATTGGTTTAACCAATGCAGACATAGATCGAATGAAAGACCATGGTGTGCAGATTTTTCCGTTCACCAAAGTTCGATTTCCCGAGTTTGGTTCACGAGCTAATAACAGAACCCACTGCAAAGTGATAATTATTGATGGTAATGAATACTTCAACGGAGGTATTAATATTGACCAACGTTACGATAACTCTAGAAACGAGCGCTATTGGTTTGATACCATGTTGCACGTTAAAGGAGATGCAACAATTCCGGTTCAAAATCACTTTTTGTTGAAATGGGAATTTGTGAGTGATGAAACTTTAGACACTCCTTCAGAATACATGCCTGAAAATGACATCAACGATGATTGTCCGATTCAATACATGTACACTGGTCCAGACAGCGATTGGGAAAGCATTTTACTCACATTTAACGTTGCAACGCAAACAGCTCAAGACTACATCTACTTTATGACGCCTTACTTTGCACCTGAAGATTCGTTATTAAATGCATTGGTTATTGCTGCACAAAGCGGTTGTGATGTTCGGTTGATTATTCCTGAAGATTCTGACAGCAAGTTGGTTGATTATGCTTCTAAGAGCTATGTAACTCCACTTCTATTGGCTGGTGTAAAAATCTATTTCTACGAAAAAGGAATGATGCATGCCAAGAACTTTGTAGTTGATGATTTTTGTACCTACATCGGTACTGCAAACATGGATGTGCGCAGTTTCTATTTCAATTTTGAATGTGGATCATTGGTTTACGACTCCGATTTAGCTCAAGAATTGAAACAGCAGTTTTTAAATGAATGTGAAAACAGCTGCTATCAAGTTGAACTAGAAGATTGGAAGCAGCGAGGAACGCCACAGCGCGTAGCCGAATCTGTTTGCAGGTTGTTTAGTCCGATAATTTAATACTTTCCTTTTAGCTTTTTTGGATGCTGTCTTACATCAAAAAAAGTCAATAAAACCACAGTATCTCCTTTAATAGTGTAATACAATGTTAGTTGAGATGTAATAACACAATATCTTACAGAGTGACCTTTTATAATTGGAAAAAGTAACGGGTTAATACAAATGGAATCTAAGACCTTTTCAATTTTTCTGTCTAACTTTTCAAGTGCTTTGTTGCCCCACTGATCTTGTAAATAGGAATATAATTTTATGATATCAGATTTGGCTTGAAGTGTATATTGTAGGTGGTATTTCAAAACCTATAAGTTGAATTTACGCTTTAACTGCTCTCTAACTTCACTTCGATCTTCCACCTCCCCATTTCTTACCTCAGATATTCCTTTGTTGATGGAAAGCTGTTCTTCTAAAGAAAGTTCTTCCCAATGGATAGGTTTCTCTTCTCTAAGAGCTTTCAATTTCTCAATCATCGACTCGTCATTAAGTTCGATAAGCCATTGAATCAAATGAAGTTTTTCTGCTTGTATATCCATTTTGATAAAGATAACGAATTACAAAATTACAGCTTTTGAAAATTCTCTTATTAAATCACTTTTATTCCTAATTTCACCGCCAAATTACAGGCATGGAAATTCATTTGAAAGAAGGTATTGATGCATTTCAATTTGGTATGACCCCAGATGAAATTGTAGAGCAATTTGGAGAACCAGATATTAAAACGGTTGACGCTGAAGATGAAAATGAAATCATTTGGGTGTACAACAACTACCGTATCCGTTTATCGTTTTTTCAAGATGAAAACGAAACACTTTTAGGATATATCCGCTGTTCAAATCCGAACTTAAAGATTAACGGAACTAAAGTGTTTGATGAAGAAATCGACACGGTTTTAAAAAACTCACTTAAAGCAGTTAAAAAATGGGAAACAGATGAGTACGACTTGTTTGTGACTTACTTTAACTCAGACAACTGGTTAACGCTTAATGTAGAGTATAACCGCATTAACGGAGTTGAAATGGGTGTTCCACTAGATGATTGATCGTTTAAAACGACAGAAATATTTACAGTTGATAAAAGCCGTTTCAGATTTGAAATGGCTTTTTTGTTGCTTGCTAACAAGCACACATATTAAAATAAGCACGTGGCATTTTTGTATCTTTGGTAAAAGCGTAACGAGATGGATATTCATAGTTTAAAGTTAGAGCTCTTAAAAGCAATTATTCAAACGAATAGTGAAGACATGTTGAATAAGCTTTACTCAACGTTTAAGTCTGAAAGCAAATCATCAGATTTTATGGATGATTTATCTGAAAGTCAAAAAGCAGAAATTGAACTGGGCTTAAAGCAAATTGAAAACGGAGACTATATTGAGTTTGATGATTTTCTTAAAAAGGTGTCATGAAAATACGCCTCTCTAAATTATCTACCTACAAACTTGAACTCATAACTAAGTACCTTGTAGAAAATTGGTCCACAAACACCAAAAATCAATTTTTAAAACGATTACAGGTTTGTTTTAAATCAGTGTCCAAAAACCCTACTGCATTTCCAAGAAGTTCTTCTAGACCCGATATCAGGAAAGTGGTTATTACCAAACAAACTACTGCATACTTTAAAATTGAATCTGATTCAATTTATGTAATTACCATTTTTGATACTCGACAAGACCCTGAGAAAATAGATTTAGAGCTTAGAGATAATTTCGATCTGTAAATTCAATCAATAAACCTCTAAAGCAGTATGAACTTCATCCCAGTTCAGATTGATTGAAGTAAAAACTCTACCCGAATCAATTGGATATTGAAAAGACTCACGAACACGGGATTTAAGATTGGGGTGAGTCATGAAGATATCGAGGTTTTCGTTGTATCCATATTCACGATCTAATCGCTTAAAGAAAACACCCATGGTTCTAGGATCAATGTTGGTACTATCCAATAAATGCAATCCGAATTCATCGGCTTCCTCTTCCTGACCACGATCAAAATAAGTAGATGTAGCCGACTTGGTGATTTCAGATAAAACCATTCCATCTCCGCCTACCACAGAAAACAAAATCTGTACACCAAACTCTTTCACCAATCGCTTAACCACATGCTTTTCTTCCATGTGGCCAATTTCATGTGCCAAAACTGCGGCCACTTCATCAGCATTCTCTGCAAAGCGTAACAAGCCTGTGTAAATCACAATGTTACCACCTGGTAAGGCAAAGGCATTTACCTCATCGTTTTGCACCACATAAAACTCGTAGTAATAATCCGTTTGTCCCAAGCTATCTAATAACCTGTCTGAAATTACCTCAACCACAGAATCGAGGTATTTGTCGCCCAAAACAGGGTGCGTTTGATCTTGAAAGATGATGTTCTCAACCATCAAATCTCCCAATTCGTTTTCTTTATCAATTGGATAATCTATTTCTACATCATCCATTCCCCATGGAATTAAAGTAGCAGCGGCCCAAATTCCACCGAACAGGGCCACTACTTTAAAAAGATCTATCCAAATTTTCTGATTCATTCAAACGGTGATTTGTTCACAGGTTTGTAACCCTCAACTTCGTTGGGTTTGATTTTATAAACCTGCTCAAATGAAAGCGGACCGAAAAACACAAAATAGTACAGAATACCTTTTCTTGCTTTTACAGCTCCAACAATACTAAATATGAAATACAGGATATTGGCTACTACAAAAAAGATGAGATAACCCCAGTAATAATCGTTCACTTCAAAGTTTTCGAAGAAGAAAATTTGAATAGTCCAAAAGATCATTCCTGCATTAATAACACTTGTTGGCAACTGACTCCACAACGATTGGAGCGCATGAAAACGCACGAATCTACCTTTGTCTTTGTTTGCGAAATAGTAAACTACACTGGCCAATAAATTGACAATTGGCAAAGGCAAACCAGCCGCAATTGAGGCAAACATCATGAGGTAAGCCCCCATGGCATCTTCACACTCTCGCTTGGTTAATTCATCAGGTTGCGGAACTGGATGGTATAAACTTTCCATTATTCAGAAAGATCAGAAGGATTATTATCTGTTGCTTTGCTTGCTGCTTCCTCTACTTCTTCTGGTAAAAGTTGACCAGTAAATGGAGGATATTTATCGGTCATGTATGATAAATATAGATTAAAGCGTATTGACCATCTGAATGTTCCTACTTGAAATTCGAACATGCTCTCAGGGTAATCTCCTGTAAATAACACTACCCAGAAAGCTACAAAATGAAGCACCATGCCCCACAAAACTCTGAAATACAAAAGGAACATATGCGGAAGTACAATATACAACCAACCGAATAAGAACTTCAATAAAGCTTTACTTCTGCTTAAATTCTCAGGGTAAGGGACAACCAATTGAACCAATGGGTGATCTCCATTTAAACCAAAACTCGGATAGCCATCAATTAGATTATAAATGCTGGCATTTACACGCATATTCCAGTTCAATAATTTAACCTGAAATTCATAAAAACTCTCTGGATATGATCCTGTAAAAAGGATTACCCAAAATGAAATAAAAGCTAAAACCTGAGAAGCAATGCCGTAAAAGGCCAACAATAAACCGTGAGGTAAGCCTATATAAAAAACTCCAAAAAAAGTTCTGAGCAGAAGTTCGCCTCTTGAATATTGCTCTTGTTTGGTAATGTTAAAATACATGATTGATTTGATTAGATTTAGAATTAGGGTTTAAAGATATAATTCTAATCAATCCTTAAAAATCATTTTCCACTAAAGGGCGGATACTCGTCTGTGAGGCTATTTAACTATTTTAACTTGGTTCATTTCAACGGGAGCTCCATTCAATTCAAAACTGTATATTGATACGTATAAACAGGAACTTGAAGTGTTACAAGACTGATATAATTCCCATAAATGAGCCTTTGTTTCTTTATCCAATAAAGGGTTACTACTAGAACTAACTTTAAATGGTCTTGATGGATGATTAATCATTTTAAAATTAGTTATTTCTACACCTTTATCAATTTCACCTAGCTTATAGATTTGACTGCTAGAAAAATCAGCGTTTCTATATCGAAACTGTTTTCTCCCTTTTAACCATTCAATATTATTTAATGACGAAATAGTGTCAAATCGAACCAGTAATTCGTGTGAAGAATTCATCCATTGTACTGAATCATCAATGTGATATGAAGTTTCACCATTCAATGTTGTATAAATAATAACATATTTATTGTCGTCAACTTCGTTAAAAGCTAGAATACCAAAAATTGATAATAGTATTACTATTAGTTTCATCTCTAATCATCATTTTCCACTAAAGGGCGGATACTCATCTGTGAGGTAAAATAAATACGCGTTTACACGGATAATCCATCGCAATGTACCTACATTAAACTCATGCCACCCTTGAGGATATTCTCCTGTGAATAATACAACCCAAAAGGCTAAAAAGCTGAGAACACTACTTACTATGTTTCTGAAAAACCAAACAAACATGTGCGGCAATGCCACATAAAAATAGCCAAACAAAAAGCGCAGCAATACACTTAATCGATTTGATTCTTCGGAGTACGTGATGTCTAAAGTTAAATACGGATCATCTGCTTTTAAACCAAAAGCTGGATAACCGTCAGACAGATTATAAGCACGCGTGTGCAAGCGACTCAACCAACGTAAATATCCCAATTGATACTCAAAGAATGATTGAGGCAAACTCCCCGTAAAAAGAATTACCAATGCCGATATGAAAGCAATAACCGCTGATCCAATTCCGAAGAAAAAGAGTAAAAAAGCATGTGGAAGCATGATGTAAAAGCCTCCTAAAAAAGTTCTGAGTAATAACTCGCCACGCGAATAAGACTCTTGATGTTTAACGTCTAAATGAAACATGATTACTTGTTAAGCCAACGGTTGTACAATTGATTTTGCGATTCAGATGGATTTTCAACGCGGTGCAAATGGAATTTGTGGTAATACATCTTACCATCGGTTTGTAAGCGAGCCGCTTTTACGTGTCCCATTCGCTCAACTCGAACGTAAGCTTCATCATTATCAAAGAATGAACTCCACTCGTCTAAGTTTTGCTGATAGCGATAACCGTTGATAGAAAGAATAGTATCTCCCGGAGCAATTCCGGCTTTTTCGGCAACGCTGTTGGGGTAAATTCCTGTTACAATATTCTCACCTGGGTTCATCGATATGCCCCACTTCGACTCATAAACCGTTTTAGACGGCTCTTTTTTAAGCTCTAACCCAACGGCATTTAAAAGTGGAGTTAACATCTCGCAATAATCACCTTTGGTATTCAATGCTTTTTGAATGAATCCAGCGTCTTTTCCAGCTTCTTCAGAAATCAATTGGAAATATTCGTCTTCTGAATATCCTTTTCCTGCTTTGGCAAATTCGAAATACAATCTGCGCATTACATCGTCTAAAGATTTTTCGCCATTGGTAGATTGTAGAATAAATACATCAGCTGCAAAAGCCAACAAACAACCATCTGAATAGATACTCATTTTACGATCTGGCACATTTCTATCGTATCCATCTAACCACAAGTCAATGGATGATTCAGCCAGCGATTTATAATATCTACCAAAATTATCTGCGTGTTTTTGGAAACTCTCCGATAAAATCTTGAGGTACTTTTCGTCTTTGTATTGACCAGATCGAGCCAAAACAACATCACCATAATAAGTAGTAACACCTTCAGCTACAAAACCCGTTGTAAACAGCTGCTCACGATCATATTCATAAGGGAACATTTCAACTGGTCTAATTTGTTTAATGTTCCAGCTGTGGTAAAACTCGTGACTAGCTAACTCTATCAAATCATCGTAAACCTGAGTCATTACGTGATAACCTGGCCCCAAAGTCAATACCGTACTGTTGCAATGCTCAACACCGTGGTATTTTCTAAACGGCATCATCAACATTAAAAAGTGGTAATCGTTTGCTGGGAACTCTCCAAAACTCTCTATTTGATGACGAATAAACGGACGAAAATCAGCCTCTACTTTTTCGTAATCTAATTTGGCAATTCCATACATCCACAAGTTGACGTCTAAACCAGACTCATTGAATTGATGATGCTCAATATCCGTTCCTGCTAAAATGGGACAATCGGCCAACTGGTGAAAGTCTAAAGCTCGATATTGCCTGTCCTCCACTTGAGGTAATCCCGTACCCACTTTAAAATGAGCAGGAATAACTAACTCCACTTCAATGGGTTCATCTACTCGCTCCTTAATATACAAGCTACAGTTTACTGGATTCACATAAAAAATACCATTATCGATGTATGAATTACCCGAATCCAATTGATTGGCGTAAAACTTATAACTCACCATAACAGACTCGCAACCATTGGTTTGTATCGCCCACTCATTCAACTGAGTTTTGGTATACTTCAAAACTTTTCCGTTTTCATCTCTTACTTCAAATTCACGGATATTTTTCGGGAAGTTTCCTAGCTCGTACCTACCTGGTCGCCACATTGGAGACGTTAAAACAAGCTCATCACCTTGAACTTGATCAATCCATAAATCGATGTATAAAAAATGCTGTGCGGGTTGCTGATATCTGTATGTATACTTCATTGCCGAGGCTTATTTCAACCACAAAAATAGTAGGTTCACAATACACTGATATAGTCGTTCGAATAGAGTTTCAACACCCCCTGTGAATCAAATTCGTAAAACTACTTTGCTAAGCAGGGTATTAAGGCTTAAATTCGCACCGATTAATCTTTTAGAAACGATTAAAAATTATTCAGATATGGCTTACGATTTGGTAGTTTTGGGTAGTGGCCCTGGTGGTTATGTAGCTGCCATTCGCGCATCTCAATTGGGTTTAAAAACCGCAGTAGTAGAGCGTGAATCATTGGGTGGAATTTGCCTTAATTGGGGATGTATTCCTACCAAAGCATTATTGAAATCAGCAAATGTTTATGACTACATGAAACATGCTGATGAATATGGTCTTTCAACCAAAGAATTCGATAAAGATTTCAGTAAAGTTGTTGCTCGCAGTCGCGGAGTAGCAGATAAAATGAGCAAAGGTGTTCAGTTCTTGATGAAAAAGAACAACATCGATGTGATAATGGGTACCGGAAAATTGGTTTCTGGAACTCAAATTGAAGTAACCGATTCAGACGGTAAAACTCAAGTTGTTGAAGGTAAAAACGTAATTGTTGCTACTGGAGCTCGCTCTCGCAACTTGCCAAACATTGAGCAAAACGGAAAAACCATTATTGGTTACCGTGAGGCTATGACTTTAGAAAAACAACCTAAGAAAATGGTAATTGTAGGTTCAGGAGCAATTGGTTCTGAGTTTGCTTACTTCTACCAAACTATGGGTACTGAAGTTACTTTGGTTGAGTACTTACCTCGCATTGTGCCTAACGAAGATGAAGAAGTTTCTAAGCAATTAGAGCGTTCATTCAAAAAGGCAAAAATGAAAGTTATGACTAACGCTTCTGTTGAGAAAGTAGAAGAAAAAGGTGATGGCTGTGCAGTTACTATCAAAACTAAAAAAGGCGAAGAAACTATTGAGTGTGATGTTGTATTAAGCGCAGCTGGTGTTGTTGCTAATATCGAAAACATCGGACTTGAATCAGTTGGTGTTGCTACTGATAAAGGTAAAGTTGTTGTAAACGATTATTACCAAACAAACGTACCAACTGTATTTGCAATTGGCGACTGTGTTCCTGGACCAGCGTTGGCTCACGTAGCTTCTCACGAAGGAATTATTTGTGTTGAGAAAATTGCAGGTATGAATCCTCATGCAATGGATTACGGTAACATCCCAGGATGTACTTATTGTTCTCCTGAAATTGCATCTGTTGGTATGACTGAAGCTCAAGCAAAAGAAGCAGGTTACGAAATTAAAGTGGGTAAATTCCCATTCTCTGCGTCTGGTAAAGCAAGTGCTGCTAACCACAACGAAGGTTTCGTAAAATTGATCTTTGATGCGAAATATGGTGAGTTATTAGGTGGACACATGATTGGTTACAACGTAACTGAAATGGTTGCCGACTTAGTTTCTATCCGTAAATTAGAAACAACAGGACATGAAATCATCACAACTGTTTATCCTCACCCAACAATGAGTGAAGCGATTATGGAAGCAGCTGCTGATGCTTACGATGAGTGTGTTCACATTTAATCGTTACAATATATTTTGACGAAAGGCTGTCTCGAAAGAGATGGCCTTTTTTTTATGCCTAAAATCCTACAGCAGCAATCAAAGCCACAAAGAACAAGATTTGAAAAGCAAAAACTGCTGTTCCGTGTAACAACCCTTTTTTACTGATTTTCAACAATGGCTTTATTCTAATATTTGCCCCAATGGCTGCCATTGCGATAGTCAAAAGATAATCGCCAAATTTGGATAGTGAATTAAAATAGGATTGCTCAATTGGTACAAATTGAGCCAATAGAAAAGCCGCAATAAAAAGCAAAATGAATACTGGAAATTTCATTTTCTCCTGTGCTGTTTCTTTCTTAGATCGTTGTAAGAAAAATACAACCAACAAAAGCGGAATCATTAAAAAGATGCGCATCATCTTTACAACAGTGGCCCACTCTCCTATTTCTTCACCAGCTGTATATGAAGCAGCAACAACATGACCCAGTGATTGTAAAATTCCACCGATAAAAACAGATGACTCAATGGTAGAATAATCCATTGCAGAAACAAAAATTGGGAAGGCAATCAAACCTACAACTCCCAATAAATTAATAACCGCTAAGGATAGTCCTGTTTCTTCATCGCTACCTTTTACAATAGGAGAAATAGCAGCAATAGCACTCGATCCGCAAATGGCACTTCCAGCACCAACTAACAAACTCAATCGTTCAGCAACACCCATCCACTTCCCTATCACATACGAAAATCCCAAAACCAAAATCACAGATAACACAATCCAGCCCATGGTAGAAAACCCCAGTTGATTTAGTTGGCTGGTTTGAAATCCAAATCCCATAAAAACAATAGCCGTTTCAAGAATTTTCTTCTCAGAAAACTTTAACCCTGGTGTAAACTGAATGTCTTTTAAAATCGTATTCCCTGCTATTACACCAATAATTAAAGCAATAAGAACGCTGCCCATAAATGGGAGCCACTCAGCCATAACCACACCCAACAATGCAATTGCAATGGATGTTACTAAACCCGGTAATAATGCTTGAAACTCGTACTTATTCAACGTATTGAATTTTAAAGAATCGGCAAGCTACTCAATCTCTTCATCTTAAATGCCATTCCCTCTGACTTTAAACAGTAATTAACGTTCCTAAAAATGGAAGTTGAATCCATTACAATCTGTTTGTAAGATTCCCTATTTTTGCCGGCCACAAACCGAAACAGAATTAAAATACACACAATATGGGAAGGGCGTTTGAATACCGTAGAGCAGCCAAAGAGAAGCGTTGGGACAAGATGTCGAAATTATTTCCGAAACTGGCTAAAGCCATTACTATGGCAGCCAAAGAAGGTGGCCCTGATCCCGATATGAATGCAACTTTGCGTACTGCCATTCAAAATGCGAAGTCGCAAAACATGCCAAAAGACAACATCGAGAACGCGATTAAACGCGCTTCTGGTAAAGATGCTGAAAACTACACAGAGGTTACTTTTGAAGGAAAAGGCCCACACGGAGTTTTGGTATTTGTTGAGTGTGCTACTGATAACAACACACGTACTGTTGCCAACGTAAAGTCTTATTTCAATAAAGCTGGTGGTTCATTGGTTCCTAATGGTTCATTAGAGTTTATGTTCGATCGCAAAGCGGTTATTGAAATCCCTGCTGAACAAGTAGGCGATTTAGAAGAATTTCAGCTTGAAATGATTGATGCTGGCTTAGAAGAAGTAGAAGAAAACGAAGGAACAGTATACGTTTACGGAGATTACACCAACTTCGGTACATTGCAAACAGCATTAGAAGAATTGAAAATTGAAGCTGGTAAATCTGGCTTACAACGTATTTCTAATTCACCAGCTGATTTTACAGATGAGCAATTGGAAGACATAGAAAAGATGTTAGACAAATTAGAAGATGATGACGATGTACAAGCGGTTTACACCAACATTGCTTAATCGTTTCAACTCGATATTTTTAAAAGGTCTCTTTCAGAGGCCTTTTTTTATGCCTAAACTTTTCACAGTAAACGGAAACCTGTTTAAAACATCTTTTGGATCAATCTAAAAATCCACCAATGAAAACCTACATTTGAATTTCAAAATCAAGCAATTTCTATGGAAATCATTCAAGAACCCCTACCCGGTTTAAAAGTGTTAAAGCCAACAATCTTTGGAGATCATCGTGGATATTTCTACGAATCATACAACAAAGACAAGTTTGCCGAGTTAGGAATTACTGATGAGTTTGTGCAAGACAATCAATCGTTGAGTAGCACTGGTGTTTTACGCGGTTTGCACTTTCAAACGGGAAATTGGGCTCAAGGAAAATTGGTTCGCGTAGTACAAGGTGCTGTTTGGGATGTTGCTGTTGACATCCGCAAAGGTTCTCCAACTTATGGTAAATGGTTTGGCATAGAACTAACAGCTGAAAACCAATTGCAGTTTTGGGTTCCTGTAGGATTTGCACATGGTTTTGTAACTTTAAAAGACAATACGCTGTTTTGTTATAAGTGCACTAACGTCTACAACAAAGCATCTGAAGGTGGTATCATGTACAACGATTCTGATTTGAACATCGATTGGAACATTGAAAACCCAATCTTATCAGCTAAAGATCTAGAAAATGAAACCTTCCAAAATTTTGAAAGTCCGTTCGATTATGAATAATACAAAGTGGGGCATATTATCAGGAGGAATTATAGCTGTTGCAACTTTGGCTATCAGTCAATTTTATCAAGCAACACCTTCTGAATCGGCTGAAAACAATACCTATCAGCAAAGTTTTAAGGAAGATTATCGCATTTACAGTTTAAACATTCCTGAAGACATCACTTTTGCTGGTGAAACTGTTCCGCTTCAATTGATGGACGTGAAAGAAAAGCTCGATCGCGAGTTGCACGTTAATACCTATTGGCAATCGAATACCTTGTTGTATTTAAAGCGCAGCAACAAGTACTTCCCTATCATTGAGCCGATACTCAAGAAGAATAATATTCCCGAAGATTTCAAATACCTTTCTTTAATTGAAAGTGGATTAACGCAAATCGTTTCTCCTGCTGGAGCTACTGGCTTTTGGCAATTGATGAAAGGAACCGCTCAGGATTACGGATTAGAAGTTTCTGATCAGGTCGATGAGCGTTATCACATCGAGAAATCTACCGAAGCAGCTTGTAAATATTTGCAAGAAGCTTACGAGAAATATGGCAATTGGACCATGGCTGCAGCCAGCTACAACATGGGTATGAATGGATTGGACAAACAAGTGGTTCGTCAGCAAAATTCAAACTACTACGATTTGTTGTTGAGCGAAGAAACTTCTCGCTATGTATTCCGCATTTTGGCAGCTAAAGAGATTCTTTCTAATCCAAATCAATACGGGTTTACTTTCCGCGATAAAGACTTGTGGCAACCTGTAACGACACACACCGTAACGGTTGATTCAAGCGTTGCAAGCTGGGCTACTTTTGCCATGGATCATCAAATCAACTACAAAGTATTGAAGAATTTCAACCCTTGGTTGCGTGAGTCTTACTTGAGAAATGCTTCTGGAAAGGCGTATGAAATTACGTTGCCAGATGATGAATTCTTACCGAAATTGGTTCAAAATTAAGCTGTAACCAAATCCAACATTTTATCAATTGTCTTTAAGTTTCTGGCTGTGCAAGCTACTTTGAGTTTGCGCTCTAAGAAATTAGTACTCAATTTACTTCCAGAGAAACCATCGGGTGAAGCTAGAATAACGTATTTCTCGCCTATGATGAGTTTTTCAGGTGAGTGATCTTGTTCATTTAAAGCAGCTACTTTGTCGGCATCTGGCTGCTCTTTAAGCAACATGATGAAGATTTTATTGGGCGGATAATTGGTTTCAATATCAGCAGGAACAAAATCACGAATCTTTTGCAAGTATTGAGCTGATACAATCATCACCGGAATTTCTAACCCAAAGTTTTCTTGGATGCAGTTTTGGATGAGTATTTCCATTCCTTCAATTCCTGTTTGTACACTTTTAAAAGCAATGTTTCCACTTTGTATGTAGGTTTCAACATCTAGCAAACCAGCTTTTTCTAAAGCGGGTTTCAGCTCTTTCATGCTGATTTTATTGTTTCCACCTACATTAATTCCTCTTAAAAAAGCTACAAATTGACTCATTCGTTTTGGGTTTGGTGATGTAACAGATTATGCAAAGAGATGTTTAACCTGAAATTAGTACCTTGATCAAAACTACTGAAATATGCCTAAGATTCTCATAACGGGTAATGGATTCGATTTATACCACGGCTTACCCACTACTTACAATGACTTCATGTGGTTCATTGAAAATTTCGAAGCACATCAACTAAAATTTGAAGCCTACATTGAGTCAAAAAATAAAAAAAGGCTTAGTAACATTTGTATCAAAAAGATCGATGATAAATCTCTATTTAAAATAAATTCAATTTCAGCAAAAAATGTTTGGTATAAATACTTTAAAAATGAAAAAAATATAGATAGTTGGATCGATTTTGAGAATGCGATAGAAAAAGTAATCATAATACTTAATGGATTCATTGAAATATCAGAAAAAAAAATATTCCCATATCAATTCTCAAATATCAGCTTTAAACTGTTTCCTATTAAAGACTTTTTTAATTCATATTATGAAGCTGAAATATTAGCGTCACTCAAAATTATTTCAATTTACGACAACAGGTTCTCCATCAATAATAAATTAATAGATATAAAATCAAAAGAAGCTATTAGCTTTAACACAAGTGCTTGTATAAAAATTTTGTTAAATGAATTAGATGATTTTAAGTCTTTGTTCTCGATTTATCTGAATTCAATTGTTAAACAATTATATGACCAGTATGAAATTCAAAATCATATCCCATTAGATAATATTGACTATCACTTTACTTTTAATTATACAGAGACTTTTAAATATTTATATAAAAAAATCCCTACAGATCATATTCATGGTAAAAGCTCTACAGGAGACGGGCGTAACATAGTTCTGGGTATTGATGACAACGAATCACTCATTAAAAAAAATAATGAATTCATGAGGTTTTTTAAGTTCTATCAGACAATATCATTAAAAACAGAATACAAATTTCTTTATAATTTAGAATTAGTAAAACCTAAACCACTTAACTACATTTTTTTTATCTGGGGTCACTCACTTGATAGATCAGACTCTACATATATTAATGATCTATTTGATTATGTCAAATCATTAGTATTAAAAAAAGCAAGTATTAGTAAGATTGTAATCCTATATCACAATTCCGAATCATATAAAAATCTGTTAATAAATATCTTTTCACTTAGGGGAAGAAAAGAAATTGACGATCTAATAAAAAAAGAGGATTTAATTTTTCTAAGCCTAAAAAATCATAGACAAAAGATTAAACAATTATTAAGTGAAGACTTCGACCATTTTTTAAGTACTGAAATAAACTTCAGAAATTTGCTTTGATAAGCAGATACATAGTTAAAAAATCATTTTCGCCTATGCTATAATTAATAAAATACTACATCCAAAAAAAAGTCGGATAGCACTCGCTACCCGACTTTTCTTTTTCTATTCAACTAGATTTTACCACTTACCTTCCAATGCTTTTCCATACATTTTCAAGTTCTTTTTGTTGATGTACCCAGAATTCGATCTCGTCATGTTAATTCCATGGCTACTTGCAGCTACTTTAGGCATAATAATAGCGTAAACAGTACCATCAGCAGCGTCTACAAGATAGTGTTGGTATACATAATTACCGCTAATTGGGTAAGGCACGATGATGTCATACACAACTCCTTCTTTCTTTTCAAGTATTGCATTTCTCCAGGTATCGTAAGAAACAACTTTATGAGCTGCAGAATAATACTCCCCAATATTAGCATCGGTATCTATCCAGCCCTCCATAATGTACAACTCTTTATCTTTCAACTCAGGAGTATGTTTCTTGTAAGAGTTTTTGTATTTCGTGTTAGAATTCAATCCATCTTGAACCATTGTCTTAAACAAATACTGAATTGATGTAACAGCAAAAACTACAGATTCTTCAGGCATTTTTTCATCAGTCGAAGGCATAAATTGGTAATACAACTCAGATTTCTTTCCTTCTGATATTTTTAATGAATATCCACTTGAAATTACTTTGTAGTTGAAGCTTGCTGTTTGATGTGTTAGTGAACCTGATGAAACCTTCCCAAGGTATAACACATAGGTATTGTCATCAGATTTTGCTTTGTTTCTTGCTAAATCCAGTTCCATGTATTCAGAGATTTCAGAAAAGTCCCATTGCTCTTCTACTACTCTTTTAAACATTTCATCAACTTCAGAATTACCGGATAAACCAACAATGATTTTTCCTTTTTTGATGTTTTCAACATCCTTTAATTTAATGGATTGGGCATGTGCCACAACAGTTGCACATAGCAGTAATACTGCAGAAATTACTTTCTTCATTTTTGATTATTTGGTTGTAAAAAATACTTGGTTAAGATGTATGTGGAGTGGAATAATGTAGAGAAGAACATGCGTTAGCGGTACTTGAATTAAAATGTGGTAAGACTTATACGACCAAATATAATTCTAAAAGTCACATAATGAAAGGAACTACACCTTTTTGAAGGCAGATAATTATTTGTATAACCCATACATTGACTTAGATTTGCATAATCAATCTCTTCGTTCCCCTTAAATAATACGAAAGAGCCTAATTACTTAAACCAAGTCAATGTTTAGACTAACCCTTATACGTCTTTTCATAAGAAAAACTCTGGACGATTTCTATTCAGTTGTAGTTTTCCCTACGTCTGAAGCTTTTTTGCCATCATTTATACTTAATCCTGTAGATACGCTATAAATCCCTCAATCAATGATTATTTCTACACAAACCATGCATCGTTACCTGCTAAACTCTGTGATTGTACTTGTTGCTGCCTTACTGAGTTCTTCGGTATTAGCTCAAATACAAATTGGTACTGATATTGACGGAATTGGTGCTGGTGATCAGTCTGGTACATCCATTCACATGCCAGGCGCTTCAACCATTGCTATTGGTGCTCCAAGAAACAGTACTATCAACTCTAGTGGTGGTCAAGTAGGTGTTTTTGATTGGAACGGTTCTGCATGGGTGCAAAGAGGTTTAGATTTATACGGAGCTTCAAATGGATTGAGATTTGGAACATCTGTATCTATGGGGAATGATACAACGCTAGCGGTTGGTGTACCAAGAACATCTGCCAATGGTGTAATGTCTGGTTCGGTAAAAGTATATACTTGGAACGGCACAAATTGGAATCAAAAAGGAAGTGATGTAGATGGAGCTGTTGCGAATCAACGTTTGGGTGAGGTTGTAAGTATGTTTGGTACAGACCATTTCATTGTTGGCAGTCCACTCTTCTCAAATGGTTCTGCTACATACTCTGGTAAAGCCAACGTATATTCCTGGAATGGAACTACTTGGACACAAAAAGGGGCGGATTTTTTAGGCGCAAATGCTGGAGATAACCTAGGAAACTCTGTAACTATGCCATCTGCAAATGTAGTTGCTGTTGCAGCATATGGATTTTCGAACACATCTGGAGAAGTAAGAATATACAATTGGAACGGTACTGCTTGGGTTCAAAAAGGAACTAGTATTACTGGATTTAACAACACCAGAGCAGGAACATCTATTCACATGCCTGATGATAACACCATTGCAATTGGAGCTTCAACCAGTAGTTACAATGGTTCAAATTCAGGTCACGTAAGTGTTTACACTTGGAATGGTTCTGCTTGGATTCAAAAAGGAACAAACATCTTGGGTGAAAATGCTGGTGATAGGTCTGGAATGTCTGTTTCAATGGCTGATGCTGATCACATAGCAATTGGCTCACCTTATAATGGTGATAACGGAACAGAGTCTGGTAGTGTTCGATACTTTGATTGGAACGGAACAGATTGGGTTCAAAAAAGTATTGATGTTGATGGAGAGGCTTCATACGACCGTTTTGGTGGATCTGTTTGTATGCCAACCGTTAATACGCTTGGAGTTGGTGCTGCTTTTAATGATGGCGGTGGTGCAGATGCTGGTCATGCACGAGTTTTTGACATATGCCCTACTATGTCTATAATAGATTCAAGTGTGTGCGACACGTTAGTTTCACCAAGTACCAATTACAAATGGTTTGCCAATGGAACTTATTACGATACGCTTTTCAACGGAAATGCTGGTGGTTGTGATAGTATGTTAACTATCAACTTAACTATCCTAAATACCTCATCTATATACAGCGTAACTGCTTGCGATAGTTTCACTTGGGCAAATGGAATAACTTATTACGCCAACAACAATACAGATATTGATACTCTTACCAATGTTGCTGGGTGTGATTCAATTGTAACATTAGATTTAACTATCTTAAATTCAACAACTTTTACAGATGTTATTACCTCTTGTGATAGCTACACTTGGATAGATGGTAACACATACACTACTTCTAACAACACGGCAACTGATACGTTAACTAATTCTGTTGGGTGTGATTCTATAATTACTCTAGATCTAACCATACTTAACAGCACCAATTATACTGATGTAATATCTGCTTGTGATACCTACACTTGGATCGATGGAAACACTTACACTACATCTAACAATACAGCTACAGATACACTTGTCAACTCCGTTGGATGTGACTCAATTGTATCGTTAGATTTAACCATTCTCAACACGACCTACTACACCGATGTGATTTCGGCTTGTGATACGCTCACATGGATTGATGGCATTACGTATAACACATCAAACAACACGGCAACGCATACTTTGGTTAATGCTGCTGGATGCGACTCTATTGTAACTCTAGATTTAACCATGTTAAACTCTACTGTATTTACAGACGTCATTACGGCTTGCGATTCTTATACTTGGATTGATGGAAACACCTATACTGCATCTAACAACACAGCCTCGCATAGCATTCCAAATGCCGCTGGATGTGATTCTGTTGTTACATTAGATTTGACGATTTTAAGTTCAACCTCATCAACTGATATTATTACAGCTTGTGATTCTTACACTTGGATCGATGGGAATACTTATACCTCATCAAACAATACAGCAACAGATACATTAACTAACAGTGTTGGATGCGATTCGGTAATTACCCTTGATCTAACTATTCTTAACAGCACCAACTACACCGATGTAATCTCTGCTTGTTACAGTTACACTTGGATTGATGGGAATACGTACACTACATCTAACAATACAGCAACAGACACACTTGTCAATTCTGTTGGATGTGATTCTATTGTAACTTTAGACTTAACCATCAATAATGCAACCAACTACACCGATGTAATATCAGCTTGTTACAGCTATACCTGGATTGATGGAAATACCTACACAACATCTAACAACACGGCAACGCACACATTAGTAAACTCCAATGGTTGTGACTCAATTGTAACCTTA
>MDTF01011571.1_pt1 | contig 18550 bp, 16 predicted proteins | sample 811191 | NCBI WGS metagenome assembly MDTF01 (sample SAMN05326649, study PRJNA326480) | marine metagenome | isolation source: seawater | place: Southern Ocean | collected 2011 | reverse complement strand
CAATGAAGAAATTTTTAGAGAAGGAACAATTCCTAAACTTCACAATGGAGCGCTTCCACATTGGGAATTAGTGAAAAAATACGATATTATAAATTTTGAATTAGGAACAAAAATTACAGGTGCTGGCTTTCCTGTCTACAAAGGAAAAGGAGCTAGACTTCAAAGAGCTTTAATTAGTTATTTTTTAGATAAAAATACCGCTGCTGGTTATACAGAATATCAAGTACCCCATTTAATAAATGAAGCTTCAGGAATAGGAACTGGACAGTTGCCAGATAAGGAAGGGCAAATGTACTATGTAGGAATAGATGAATTGTATTTAATTCCAACAGGTGAGGTTCCCATCACAAATATGTATCGTGGAAATTTAGTAAATGAGAGTGATTTACCAATTATGGCTACTGGACACACACCTTGTTTTCGTCGTGAAGCAGGAAGCTATGGATCACATGTAAGAGGCTTAAATAGGCTTCATCAATTTGATAAGGTAGAGATTGTTCGTGTAGAGCATCCTGATAATTCTTACAAAGCTTTAGATGGCATGGTAGCGCATATAAAAGGAATTTTAAAAGAGCTGAAGTTACCCTATCGTATTTTACGTTTGTGTGGTGGAGATACTGGTTTTACAGCTGCATTAACTTTTGATTTTGAAGTCTTCTCTACAGCTCAAAACAGATGGTTAGAAGTCAGTTCTGCATCTAATTTTGAAACATTTCAAGCAAATCGATTAAAGCTTAGGTTTAAAAGTAAAGATGGTAAAAATCAATTAGCACATACATTAAACGGAAGTTCTCTGGCTTTGCCTAGAGTTTTGGCTGGAATTTTAGAGAATTATCAAACAGAAGAAGGTATTCAGATTCCAGAAGTTTTAATTCCTTATACTGGTTTCTCTATTATTAATTAGCAATGATAGCTGTTATCAATCTCTTGTATTTGTTCATTTCTAAGAGTGCCTTAAAATAATCACTTATTTGTCCTGTTCTCATAGACTCAATAGAGTTTTGCTTTGCGATTTCGTATTGTTTGGCTAGATCTTTCACGTTTTTTGTTTTATTAATTACTCAACCTAAAACAACTATTGTGCCAAAGCATTAAAAAACACTTTTCTAAAAAAATTAATTTAATAAAAAAATAACCTTGTAGTTGATTATCTTTGGTTTTAATGAAGAAAATTTTACTCATAACAGCCTTGCTTTCTGTAAGTTTTGCTTTTTGTCAAAACGATTCCTCCTTGGCTGAAAGTTATTTCCGTCAGGGCGAATACAAAAAAGCTTCTCTGCTATTTGAATCTCTTCAAAAAAACAATCCTTTCAACACGCGGTATCTAAAAAGATTAATTACTTGTTATCAAGAGGCTGATAATTATGATAAAGCTGAAGGAATTCTTAAAAAAGTGTTGCTTAAAGATTCAACACAAAAATACCTACACATAGAGATTGGTTATAATTTTGATCGTCAACAAAAACCTGAATTGGCAAAAAAAGAGTATGCTATTGCGATTAAATCTATTGATTCTAACCCTAATTTGGGTGGTGTTATGGGTAGAATGTTTCAAGAAAATAATTTATTAGACTATGCTATTGAGGCCTATTATAAGTCAATGAAGTTTAATAAAAATGCTAGTTATGAATTTCAGATAGCTCAGATTTATGGAGAAAAAGGAGCGTTTGAGAAAATGTTTGATTCCTATTTACAACTCATAGATAAAAATGAAGACTATCTTGTAAGGATCCAACAGTATACAAGCAAGTATATAAACGACAATGCTACTAGTAAAAACAATATTGCTTTTAAAAAGGCTTTACTTAGAAGATCTATCAGTAATCCAAAAAAAGTTTGGAACGAATTGTTAAGCTGGTTATTCATAAAACAAAAAGAATACAGCAAAGCTTTTATTCAAGAAAAAGCACTATTTAATAGAGATTCAGCACATATTGACTCTTTTTTTCAATTAGCAAAAATAGCTTTTAACGGTAATGATAATTCAACTGCAAAAAAATGTTTTGCCTTTTTATTAGACAATACTAGCTTTATTGAAGAAAAATTAACTGCTGAATTATATCTTTTAAAAATAGCAGTAAAAACTGCGAATGAAAACTGCAATTCATTATTTGAAAATGCGTTAATAAAGTATGGCGTTAATAAAAACACGCTAGAAATTCAACTTGATTATGCAGACTACTTAACATTCCAAAAGAGGAATCCTGAAAAAGCAATTGAAGTTTTAAAAAATGCTTTATTATTTTCTAAATCTAAGTTTAAAAATGCGAAAGTAAAATTAAAACTAGGTGAAGTTTTGGTTTTTATCGGAAAGTTTAACAAAGCGCTACTATATTTTTCTCAAGTACAAACTCAGTTAAAAAATCATCCATTATCGCAAGAAGCACGATTTAAGGTTGCACAAACCTCTTATTTTAAAGGCGATTTTAAGTGGGCAAAAACTCAGTTAAAAGTTTTAAAAGGATCAACAACTCAACTTTTTGCTAACGATGCTGTTGATTTGTTTTTGGTTATTTCAGACAATGAGCCCAAAGATTCTATCCCTTCTGGGTTGGTAGATTTTGCAAATGCAGATCTATTAGCTTATCAAAACAAAAACAAAGAAGCTATTTTTGTATATAATTCTCTACTAAAAAAGTATCAGGGTCAAAGTATTGAAGACGAAGCGCTATTTAAGCAAGCATCTCTATATATCAAAGAAATCCAATATGAAAAAGCAATCTCAAATCTTTTAAAAATTATTTCTATTGATCCTGAAGGGATTTTAGCGGACGATTCTTATTATTTATTGGCAGAGATTTATGAAAATAATATAAAAGACATTAAAAAAGCATCAGAATACTATCAAAAAATTATCTTTGAAAAAGCATCAAGTATTTATTTAGTTGAAGCACGAAAAAAATACAGAAAATTAAGAGGGGATAGTATCAATTAGAATACCTCCTTAAATCTTTTTTTTATCACTTTACCAACCTATGTATATATACAACGTCACAATTAATATAGACGGAAGCGTTCATGAAGAGTGGCTTTCTTGGATTCAAAGTCACATACAAGATGTATTGGCTACCGGAAGTTTTGTTGCTGCAAAATTAACTCAGGTTTTAGTGGAAGAAGAAATGGGCGGAGTTACTTATTCTGTTCAATACACTGCTAACAGCAAAGATGATTTAGATGAGTATTATACCGTTTATGCTCCTAAACTGAGAAATGAAGGCATGCAGAAATTTGCTGATAAAATGATTTCGTTTAGAACAGAATTAAAAGTGATCAAAGAGTTTTATCCACCTAGTACACAGAATTAAAATGACAGTTAGAGCTAAAAAACATTTAGGTCAACACTTTCTTAAAGATGAAGACATTGCTAAAAAAATTGGAAATTCTTTAACAGAAAATGGATATAATACCATCTTAGAAATTGGTCCCGGGATGGGAATGCTAACGAAATACCTCCTAGAAAAGAAAGCAAAAATAACTGTGATGGAAATAGATAGAGATTCTGTTGCCTATCTTAAAGACGATTTTAAGAACGAGCATCTCAATTTAGACACCTCTTCATCTAATTTTGAAATTATTGAAGGTGATTTCCTTAAACAGGATTTAACTACTTTTTTTAACAAGCAACAAATTGCTATTATTGGTAATTACCCTTATAATATTTCTTCTCAAATTATCTTTAAAGCAATAGAGTTTCGGGAATATGTGCCTGAGTTATCTGGGATGTTTCAAAAAGAAGTTGCTAAAAGAATTGCAGAAAAAGAAGGAAGCAAGGTCTACGGAATTATATCTGTATTAACGCAAGCTTTTTTTGATGTAGAGTATTTATTTACTGTTCCTCCAGCTGTTTTTAACCCTCCTCCAAAAGTAGATTCTGGAGTGATTAGACTCGTTAGAAAGAAAGATTTTTCTCTTTCTGTAGACGAAAAATTATTTTTTAGAGTCGTAAAAACAGCTTTTAATCAACGGAGGAAAATGTTGAGAAGTAGTTTAAAGTCTTTCAATCTTTCGGATACCTTAAAAGAAGATACTATATTTGCGATGCGTCCTGAACAATTATCTGTAGATGAGTTTATTAAACTCACGCATAAAATAGCAACTGATGTCGTTTGAAATCACTAATGACCTTTTAGAAAACGTAACTTTATTTGTAGAGTCAACTAATGATAACGCAATAATTGCCTTATTTGAAGAGATGCATTACGCAGATATTGCTGAAATTCTTGACGACCTTTCTTTTGAAGATGCTGTTTACATTATAAAACTTCTCGATAGCGAAAAAACCTCTGCTGTATTAATGGAGCTAGATGAGGATATTCGTGAAAAAATACTTCAAACCCTCTCTGCAAAAGAAATTGCTGAAGAAGTTGAAGAGTTAGATTCTGATGATGCTGCAGATATCATAGGAGAACTTTCCGAAGAACGACAAGAAGCAGTACTTTCTCAAATTGAAGATGAAGAGCATGTAAAAGAGATTGAAGAACTTCTTACATATGACGAAGATTCTGCTGGAGGTTTAATGGCAAAAGAACTAGTAAAGGTGAATGAAAACTGGAACGTTCTTAAATGTGTTAGAGAAATGCGTGCCCAAGCAGAAGAGGTAACAAGAGTTCATTCTATTTATGTCGTTGATAATGATGATAAACTAAAAGGACGGCTATCTCTAAAAGACTTGTTAATTGCCTCAACCAAAACAGCAATTTCAGAGGTTTATATTCCTAAAGTCGATTTTGTTAACGTTCATGATGATTTAGACGAGGTCTCTATTAAAATGCGAAAATATGATTTAGAAGCAATTCCTGTTGTTGATAATAATGGTGTTTTATTGGGTAGAATTACAATTGACGATATTGTTGATGTTATTAAAGATGAAGCGGACAAAGATTATCAATTAGCAGCTGGTTTAACCCAAGATGTTGAAGCAGATGATAGTATTATTCAATTAACAAAAGCACGATTGCCTTGGTTGTTTTTAGGCTTACTTGGAGGTATTGGCGCGTTTTTAATTATGGTGATGTTTGAAAATACGTTTAATCAAAATGCTGTTTTATTCTTTTTTACTCCCTTAATTGCAGCAATGGCAGGAAACGTTGGAGTGCAATCATCGGCGATTATTGTGCAAGGATTGGCTAATGATGATGTAAAAGGAAGCATTAATAGTAGACTAATCAAGGAAATGTTATTAGCGGCACTTAACGGACTTGTACTGGCCCTGTTTTTATTTGTATTTGTTTGGTTTTATGAAGGAAAAATAAACACCGCTTTAGCCATTTCAGTTTCTCTTGTGGTAGTAATTATAGTAGCGGGCTTAATAGGAACTTTTGTGCCATTATTTTTGAATAAAAGAGGAATAGATCCCGCAATTGCAACAGGACCGTTTATTACAACCAGCAACGATATTTTTGGAATCTTAATTTACTTTATGATCGCCAAGCTTATTCTAGGCATTTAAACGATTACTGTATTTTCTGGTACAAATCCCACAAAACCACTCCGCAACTCACAGAAATATTTAATGAATGTTTGGTTCCTTTTTGAGGGATTTCCACACAATAATCCGATTCAGAAACAACTTCTTGTTGAACTCCTTTTACTTCATTACCAAATACAATAGCAATTTTCTTATTTGATTCAAGAGAAAATTTGTCAAGCATAATACTGCTTTCTGCCTGTTCTATTGCAGCAACAACAATCCCTTCAGACTTCAGTTTTTTAACCAGCGCTAATGTATCTTCTTTGTGTTCCCAATCTACTGATTCTGTTGCTCCTAAAGCTGTTTTATGAATTTCTCTGTTTGGTGGAATAGCAGTAATACCGCACAAATAAATTTTTTCAATCAAAAAAGCATCACTCGTTCTAAAAACAGAACCAACATTATTTAAACTTCTAATATTATCCAGCACAACAATAATTGGTGTTTTAGTGGCCTTTTTAAAAGTAGACACGGAGATTCGTCCTAGTTCGTTATTTCTTAGTTTTCTCATAAAAAGTTCTATCTTTAAACGCGTATAGTAAACAACAGTAAAACTAACTGAAAAATTCTGAAATTTGGCAAAATCTACCACCAAAAAGGTAACACCATTAATGAAACAGTACAATGCTATCAAGGGAAAATATCCGGATGCAATGTTGCTTTTCCGTGTTGGTGACTTTTATGAAACCTTTGGTGAAGATGCTAAAAAAGCGGCTGGTGTTTTAGGAATTATTCTCACCAAAAGAGGCGCAGGGAGTGAAACTGAAACAGCTTTAGCAGGGTTTCCTCATCACTCACTAAACACTTACTTACCAAAATTGGTAAAGGCAGGAATGCGTGTTGCTATTTGTGATCAGTTAGAGAATCCAAAAATGACAAAAACCATCGTAAAGCGTGGTGTAACAGAGTTAATAACCCCAGGTGTCTCTTTAAATGACGAAGTATTACAAGCTAAATCTAATAATTTTTTAGCTGCTGTTCATTTTGGAAAACGATTACTAGGTGTTTCTTTTTTAGATGTTTCTACAGGTGAATATCTACTTGCCCAAGGAAACGAAGAATATATTGATACGTTGTTACAAAAATTCAACCCTTCTGAAGTGTTGGTGCAAAAACAATTCAAACAGCGATTTAAAGAACTATTTGACGATCGGTTTTACTCCTTTTTTTTAGACGATTGGGTGTTTCAAAAAGAATATGGTGTTGAGACCTTACACAATCATTTTGGTGTAAATTCTTTACAAGGTTTTGGCGTTCATGAAATGCCTGAAGGAATTGTTGCAGCAGGTGCGGTCTTATATTATTTGTCTGAAACACAGCACAATAAACTACAGCATATTCAAAATATTAGCAGAATTTCAGAAGATAAGTATGTTTGGATGGATCGATTTACGGTTCGTAATCTAGAATTATATCATTCAACATCTCACAATGCAGTTACCCTATTAAACGTGATCGATAAAACAATTTCTCCTATGGGAGGCCGCTTGTTAAAACGATGGTTAGCACTTCCGTTAAAAAGTACTGAAAAGATTCAATATAGGCATGAATTAGTGAAGTATTGTATTGAAAATGATGATTTCTTAGAAATAATTCAGTATCAATTACACCAGATTAGCGACATAGAGCGCTTAATATCAAAGGTAGCGACAGGAAAAGTTTCTCCAAGAGAAACAGTCTTATTAAAAAACTCTTTGAAGGCAATTCTGCCTATTAAGGAAAAGGCATTAGATAGTAAAAAAAGCTCCATTAATGCTTTAGGGAACAACATCTTAGACTGTTCTGAAGTTATTTTGAAAATTGAAACTATTCTATTTGATGATGCTCCAGTTAATATCAATAAAGGAGGGGCTATCTCGAAGGGTGTATCTAAAGAATTGGATGATTTGAGAGCTATTTCTAATTCTGGAAAAGAGTATTTAGACAACATGCTTGAAAGGGAAAGTGAACGTACAGCTATTTCTAGTTTAAAAATCGCTTTTAACAATGTTTTTGGCTATTATATTGAGGTTAGAAACACACATAAAGACAAGGTTCCAGAAGAGTGGATTAGAAAACAAACTCTGGTAAATGCCGAAAGATACATTACAGAAGAGCTTAAAGAATATGAGACAAAAATTCTAGGCGCTGAGGAAAAAATCCAAGAACTAGAGCAGCACTTATTTGCAGAGTTAGTTCAACATATTATTCAATTTGTTCAACCTATTCAGCAAAACGCACAAACAGTAGCTCAGATAGATTGTTTGTTGTCTTTTGCGATATTGGCTATTGCTAATAATTATGTTCGTCCTGTTATAGATGAAAGCACCGAAATAGAAATTAAAAATGGTCGCCATCCTGTTATAGAAAAACAATTACCTATTGGTGAAGAATATATTGCAAATGATCTTGTGCTAAATAGAAATCAGCAACAAATTATTATGATTACTGGTCCAAATATGTCTGGTAAATCTGCTATTCTTAGACAAACAGCGCTAATTGTTCTATTAGCACAAATGGGTAGTTATGTTCCTGCACAGAACGCAAGAATTGGTGTAGTAGATAAAATATTTACTCGAGTAGGAGCCAGCGATAATATTTCTATGGGCGAATCTACTTTTATGGTAGAAATGAATGAAACTGCATCAATTCTTAACAATATTTCTGAAAGGAGTTTAGTTTTGTTGGATGAAATTGGAAGAGGAACCTCTACGTATGATGGTATTTCTATTGCTTGGGCCATTTCAGAATATTTACATGAACACCCTTCAAAAGCAAAAACATTGTTTGCAACACATTATCATGAGTTAAACGAAATGACCACAACTTTTGATCGCATTAAAAATTTTAATGTGTCTGTAAAAGAACTCAAAGACACCATTATTTTCTTGCGTAAATTGGTTGCTGGAGGAAGCAATCATAGTTTTGGAATTCATGTAGCAAAGTTAGCCGGAATGCCAAATCAAGTAATACATAGAGCTTCAAAAATACTAGAACAGTTAGAAAAAAAACAAACAAGTGAAGAGGTAAAGGAAACATTAAAAGGGGTTCAGCACGATGATATGCAATTGAGTTTCTTTCAATTAGACGATCCTTTACTTGAAGATTTGCGAGAAGAAATTTTAACGACAAACTTAGACACATTAACTCCCATTGAAGCGTTAATGAAGTTGAGTGAAATAAAGCGGATGTTGATAAAAAAATAATTACAATAACAGTTCTATAATTATTCCATTTTTTATATTTAATCTTTGTTATCTTTGTTGTCTTATGTTAGGAACTTTTTTGTTTATTGGTGGTCCAGAAATTTTCATTATCATTCTTATTGTGGTAATGGTCTTTGGTGCTGACAAAATTCCAGAGATGGCACGTGGTCTTGGAAAGGGTATTCGTCAGGTTAAAGATGCTACCAATGATATCAAAAAAGAAATTAATGATAGTGCAAAAAACCAAGGAATAGACACCGATTTAACAAAAGAGATCAAAAAAGAAATTAAGGATGTAAAAGATGGTTTAGATAAAATGACTGGCCCTATTAAAAGAAGTCTTTAATCTTTCGCAACTGCCTTTTTTAATTTTACTTATAAATATTTCTCTTAAAATAAAGAAAATACTTCCAGTATAACTTTTTATCTTCTTATTTTACAGAACTCTACTAATGGTAAGTCCATCTCTAATTGGCAATAAAACAGTTTCAATTCTTTTGTCGGAATTTAACAGTGAATTATATTCTAAAAGTGCTTTCGTGTCTTGATCTTTTGGGTCTAATTTCTCTACAACTTTACCGCTCCATAAAACATTGTCAGATAAAATAACCCCTCCTTTATTCATTTTATCTATAATTAAATGAAAGTAATTACTATAATTAGATTTATCGGCGTCAATAAAAACTAAATCAAACTTCTTGTGTATAGTAGGAATAATTTCTAATGCTAACCCTACGTGTTGAGTAATTTTAGTTCGGAAGCCTGATTTTTCAAAATACTTATTTTGTAAATCTGCTAGCTCTTCATTTTTATCGATGGTGTCTATGCTTGCGTTTTGTGGGGAACCTTCTGCAATACAAATAGCAGAATACCCTGTATATGTGCCTATTTCTAAAATGTTTTTGGGTTGAATAAGTTTGGAAATCATAGACAGCACTCGTCCTTGAAAAGCACCACTTAACATTCTAGGGTTTATAACTTTTTGCCAAGTTTCTTTGGTAAGTTCTTGTAAGATTTGTGGCGCTTTTTGAGAATGGGAAACTGAATAATCATCTATTTTTTCAGGCAGAAAATTCATGCTATTTATACGTTTTGTTTTTCAAACTCTTTTCTTAAGTCCTCTTTTTCTTGATGAGTCATACATAAAGAGTCTTGTTTTCTTTTAGCGGTTGTTGCTTTACGCTTGTAAAACTTCGTTAACAATACATTCTGTTTTGTATAAATCGCACAGATTTTACAACCAATAAAATGAATGTGTAATTTTATTTTATCAAAAAACGATGCTTCTCCATACTGACTTTTATCGCAGATAGTTGTTGCTTGATTACACGTTATGTTTAGTTTTTTAAACATTCACTAATTATTAAACCAATTATCTTCTAAACACTTTCTAAGCTGCACTCTTGCTCTGTGAATGATAACCCAAAAATTGGACGAGGTAATGTCAAGTTCCTTACAGATTACCTCTGTGTCTATTTCTTGAATTGTTTTCATTCTAAAAACCATCGCATATTTTTTAGGTAATTTGTCTGTACATAAATCTATCTGTTGCTGTAACTCTGTGTTTTCTAATTTTTTTTCTACATCATTATCCCATGATTGAGGAACTCTTTCTTCTATCCAGTCCCCTAAGTTTTCACCATCATTATAGAAATTCATTCGAACCTCTGCTTGTCCTTTTTTAGAATTCGTTTTTCTGTAATGATCTATAATTTTTCTTTTTAAAATAGAAATTAACCACGTTCTTTCGGTTGCTTTTCCTTCAAAGTTTTTTGCTGATTTTAATCCCGAAAAAAAAGTTTCTTGAACCAAATCTTTTGAAACCTCATGATTATTAACCCTCACAATAGTATATCTAAATAGATAGTCAGAGTAATTATCTATCCATTTCATCGGGTCTAATGTATGTGTTATAGGTGAAGGGTTGCTCATTGTTTCTAAATTTCAAATATACATTATTTTTTAACCGTCAACATCGACTATAAGCCTTATCAATTAAAAATGGTTTTATCATAAACCCTTAATTTTACCTCAAAAAATATCGTCTTTTTATCTACTAATTAAACTAGATTCATATCTATTGATATTTAGTACTTTTACAAAACATTAATTAATAAAATTATGTCTATAGCTAAAAAGCAATACAAAAGAATTACTACTAAATCTCTGGTAGAAATGAAAGCGAATGGAGAAAAAATATCTATGTTAACGGCATATGACTATACCATGGCTAAAATTGTTGATGGCGCTGGAATTGATGTTATCCTTGTGGGAGATTCGGCATCAAATGTTATGGCGGGCCATGAAACAACACTTCCTATTACATTAGATGAAATGATTTATCATGCTAGCTCTGTTGTAAGAGCCGTAGAGCGTTCTTTGGTTGTCGTAGATTTACCCTTTGGAACCTATCAATCCGATCCTAAAGAAGCCTTGCGTTCTGCTATAAGAATTATGAAAGAAAGCGGAGGTCACTCTATTAAAGTAGAAGGAGGAAAAGAGATTAAAGAATCTATTAAACGAATTCTAAATGCAGGCATTCCTGTTATGGGTCATTTGGGCTTAACACCACAATCTATCTATAAATTTGGCACTTATACCGTGAGGGCTAAAGAAGATGAAGAGGCTGAAAAATTACTAGAAGACGCTTTAATGCTCGAAAGGTTAGGTTGTTTTGCCCTTGTCTTAGAAAAAGTTCCTGCGGCTTTAGCAGAAAAAGTAGCTAAATCAATCTCTATTCCTGTTATAGGAATTGGGGCTGGCGGTGGTGTTGATGGGCAAGTACTAGTAACGCACGATATGTTGGGAATGACTCATGAGTTTCATCCTCGGTTTTTACGAAGATATCTAGACTTATATGCAGAAATGACCACTGCTTTTGAAAACTACATCTCTGATGTAAAAAATAAAGATTTTCCTAGCGAAAAAGAACAATATTAAAATTGTGAAAGTCCTACATTTAGATACAAATCATTCTACTTTACTTAAACAGCTCTATGATGCTGGTTTTGAAAACCACGAAGACTACACCTCTTCTAAAACTGAAATTGAAAAGAAAGTTCACGACTATGACGGAATCATTATCAGAAGTCGCTTTTCTATTGATCAATCTTTTTTAGAAAAAGCAATCAACCTTAAATTTATTGGTAGGGTTGGAGCAGGCCTAGAAAATATAGATATTGATTATGCCTACTCTAGAGGTATTGAACTCATTGCTGCTCCTGAAGGGAATAGAAATGCTGTTGGAGAACATTCCTTAGGCTTGTTATTATCACTATTTAATAAATTAAATAAAGCTGATAAAGAAGTAAGGAAAGGAAAATGGATGCGTGAAGACAACAGAGGAATTGAACTTGATGGAAAAACAATCGGTCTAATTGGTTATGGAAATATGGGGAAAGCTTTTGCAAAGAAACTTAGAGGTTTTGATGTTACAGTTTTGTGTTATGACATAAAACCGAATATAGGTGATGAAAATTGCAAACAAGTTTCTCTTGAAAGTTTACAGCAAAACGCTGATGTTTTGAGTTTGCACACGCCGCAAACTGAAGACACAAAACAGATGATAAATACTAATTTCATCAATAGTTTTAGTAAAGAATTTTGGTTAATAAACACAGCGCGTGGAACATCTGTGGTTACCAAAGACTTGGTAAAGGCTTTAAAAGCCGGTAAGATTTTAGGAGCTGGTCTTGATGTTTTAGAATACGAAAAATCCTCCTTTGAAAACTTATTTTCCAACAATAAAATACCTGAAGCTTTTAAATACTTAATTAATGCTGATAATATTATTTTGTCTCCTCACGTTGCTGGATGGACAATTGAGAGTAAAGAAAGGTTAGCACAAACTATAGTTGATAAGATTAAAAAGAGGTTTAGTTAATTCTTAAACAATTAATCTTAAATTTAGAACACAAAAAACAGTTTACAATTAAATGTTTAAAAAGAATTTATAAAAACCTAAAAAAGAAAATGAGATTACTATCAAATCATCCAACAGAAGTACTAATACTTTTTTTTCTAATTGTAACTTTTTTACAATCAGGAATTGATAAACTATTAGATTGGAAGGGAAATGTTAGTTTTATTACTGAACATTTTAAAAATTCTCCTCTCAAAAATGGTGTTCCTGTTTTATTAGCAGTGATCACAATAATGGAAATCATTGCAAGTCTTTTTATGATTTTTGGCGTGTATCAATTGTATACATCAGAAGTAAAAGAAATTTCTTTACTTGGAATAGAGCTCTCTGCTATTACTTTAATTTTTTTATTAGTAGGACAGCGATTAGCCAAAGATTATGCAGGAGCAATGAGCTTGGCAGTATATTTTATAATCTCTATTATTGGCGTCTACTTATTAAATAGTTAAAACTTATTAATTTTTTTTTATTGATAAGTAAAAACTATAACCAAATGTCTCGAAACATGACTTTTAAAGAGTTATCTTTTATTCTCCTTAAGTTGCTTGGTTTTCGAAATAAAAACAGCTAAAACATCTTTAAAAAGGGGTTTTTAGCTTTTTTTGAGCACATAAATCAATGAAGAATATTGTTTTGACTTAATGGCCTTAATGTTTGATACAAATCCTCTATAGAGAGCTGAAATTGGTTTCATACTTCCGCATTTATATTTCTCACTTAATAAAGAAACATAATATGCATCAAACTTCATAGGAAGGGTTTTTTCAACCTTTAAATTAACCGGAGCAAATAATTTTGAAATTGAAGTTTCTGAAAAATGCCATAAATGTCTAGGAACATCAAAAGCTGCCCAAAATTTACTATAATACTTGGCATCATAGCTTTTATAATTTGGTACAGCAATAATTAATTTTCCGTTTTTAGAAAGTAATTTCTCTAATATTAAAATATACTCCTCTAAATTTTCTACATGCTCTAAAACATGCCAAAGTGTAATTATTTCAAACTTTTTATCGGTGAATTGTGATAAATCTTTATGAAGCAAAACACCTTTCTTAGCTGCAATATTTCTTGCGTCAATATCCGGTTCTATTCCAAAAACATTCCAGAAATTAACCTTACAAACTTTTAAAAAATCACCTGTTCCAGCCCCAATATCTAATATGTTTTTTTCTGGTCTTGAAATGCTGTTTTGATAAAGCAGACAATCATTAATCAACCTCAATTTTCTTTTTAAAGTAATGTTTTTTACTGCTTGATATATTTTATCGAATACTGTTCTTTTCGAATCGGTATGAGAAATATAATCCTCACTTTTATAATAGTCAGACAGGTTTTCGGGTACGGGAATTGTAACTAACATTTCATACTCCTTGTTGAACATTAGCTCATAATTTTCATCAGAAACAGTATAATCTTTGCACTTTAAATAAGGCTCTAGATTACTGTAAAACGCTGTTTTTTTAATCATATAAGTTAGATTGTTCCACGGGGAACATTTGACTTCTTAAATTTAACTATCTTCCCATATAAACTAATAATACAGAGATATCACTTGGAGAAACGCCGCTAATTCTACTTGCTTGAGAAATAGTTGATGGTTGTATTTTTGATAGTTTTTCTCTAGCTTCATAAGATAAGGATGTAACCTTATCAAAATTGAACATTTTTGGTATGATTACATTTTCTAATCGATTTAGCTTATCTGCGTTAGATCGTTCTTTCTCTATATATCCCGAATACTTTAAATGTATTTCGACTTGTTCTAGAATTGTAATATCAATCTGTTCTTTTATAAAAAAAGATTGTAATGACTCAATCTCTTTAAAATCAGAAAGGCATAATTGTGGCCTTGCGGCAATCTTGTAAAACTTAACTGATTGACTTATTAATGAAAGTCCTTTTTTTTCTAATATAGGATTAATCTGTTCTTTGTTAACACTTGTTTCTTCTAAAAACTTAATAAGTTTGGCTGTTTTTAAACGTTTAGAGTTCACTTTAATTAAACGCTCTTCTGAGGCTAAACCAATTTTATTGCCTAATGGCGTTAATCTTAAGTCAGCGTTGTCTTGCCTAAGAAGCGTTCTGTATTCTGCTCTAGAAGTAAACATTCTATAAGGTTCATCTGTCCCTTTAGTAATCAGATCGTCGATTAATACACCTATATATGCTTCGCTTCTTTTAAGAATGAAGGGCTCTTTGTTTTGTGTTTTAAGTGCAGCGTTTACACCAGCCATTAAGCCTTGAGCGGCAGCTTCCTCATAACCGGTTGTGCCATTAATTTGCCCAGCAAAAAAAAGGTTTTCTACTAACTTAGTTTCTAAAGAATGCATAAGTTGAGTAGGTGGAAAATAATCATATTCGATTGCATATCCATATCTAAAAAACTTTACATTTTCAAAACCTGGAATAAAGCGAATTGCCTTATCTTGAATATCTTCGGGTAAAGATGTAGAAAAACCGTTAACATAAATTTCGACAGTAGTCCAACCTTCGGGTTCAACAAAAACCTGATGACGATCTTTACTAGAAAAACGATCTATTTTATCTTCAATTGATGGACAGTATCTTGGACCAGTAGATTGTATTCTACCAGTGAACATTGGCGACCTGTCAAAACCTTCTCGTAAAACATCATGAACTTTAGAGTTTGTGTGTGTTAAATAACAAGATCTTTGTTTAGTTAAGGGCTTAGTGTCTAGAAAAGAGAATTTTTCTGTTTTTGTATCACCTGGCTGTTCCTCCATTTTTGAGTAATCTAGTGACCTGCCATCAACTCTCGGAGGTGTTCCAGTTTTCATTCTGCCAGATTCGAAACCTTTTAAAACTAGGTCTTCAGTAATGCCGGTAGAAGAGCCTTCACCCGCGCGACCACCTCCAAAAGTCTTCTCTCCAATATGGATTAGTCCGTTGAGAAAGGTGCCGGCTGTAACAATTACCGTTTTTGCTTTGATAGACAAACCTAATACAGTTTTTACTCCGGAAATTTTGGAGCCATCAAACAAAAGACCGTTGACAGAATCTTGGTAGAAATCTAAATTATGAGTCTTTTCTAGCATATTTCGCCATGTCTCCGCAAACATCATTCTATCTGATTGAGCTCTTGGACTCCACATAGCTGGTCCTTTAGACTTATTAAGCATCTTAAACTGGATTGCAGTTTTATCAGTTACAATTCCACTGTAACCGCCTAAAGCATCGATTTCTCTAATGATTTGTCCCTTTGCTATACCGCCCATAGCTGGATTACAGCTCATTTGTGCGATATTTTGTAAATTCATTGTTATTAGCAATGTAGAAGCTCCCATGTTTGCACTGGCAGCGGCAGCCTCACTTCCGGCATGACCTCCACCAACTACTATTACATCGTATGTTGTATCAAATAAACTCATTATTGTTTCACGTGGAACGAGAGAAAAGGCATTTGTTAATTTGCTTTATATAAAAGAAGACATGTGTTTTCTTTTTTTCTCATTTCATTTTTATCTTCGATTGATTTATCTTTATAACCCATGTAATGTAAAACCCCATGAATCATAACCCTACAAAGCTCAATTTCAAAAGCAACACTGTATGTTTCAGCATTATCTAAAACTCTTTCTGTTGATATATAAATATCACCATTCAATTGTTGACCAAGAGTATAATCAAAACTAATAATATCTGTAAATGAATCATGATTTAAAAACTCTTTATTAATAGAATTTAGGTAAATATCGTCACAAAAGATGTAATTAATTTCTCCAATAGTAAAACCTTCTAATGCCGAAATATGCTCTATCCAAACACTAATTTTTTTTTCTTCTTTTAGACTAAAAGAACTTTCGGAATTATATAAAATCAAAATTGATTATTTTTATCGAAATAAGTTTTAACCTTATTTTTAAAATTTTGCTGCAAAGGTAATGATTGTCTATTTAATATCTCTATTTGATTATAGAACTCCTTTTTGAACAGCAAATCTTTTAATCTTTTCTTTTGAAAGTAGTAAGAGTTTGTATTTGATTCTCTTTTAGTATCATTTCCTTGCATAAGAAATGCATTGTCAAGCTTAAGTAACTCAAAATCTAACTTTTCCATCCTATTAAGAGTAGTTTGGTTAAAACCATTATCTAAAATGTCCTTTTCTAGTTGTTCCATAGTTTTAAGCACCCTGTTAATGGATTCAGTACTTTTGCCGCTTTTAATTAGTGCTTCTTTTAATTGATTCCTTAGTATATTCTGTTGTTGGTATAACTTATACAATTCACCATTTGATTGTTCATCTGCAGCGCTAGAATTCTTGTTTTTACCTGAATTACCGTCTTTATCTCCGTTTGGTAAGTTCTTTTGTTCACCTTTTTTACCTTGTTGTTGTTGTAACCCTTTTTTCATTTTATCAGAAATACCTTTTTGTTCTTCGATCAAAGTGGGTAAACTAAAAGGGTTGCCTTGACCGTCTCCTTGACCTGGCGACCCCATTTTGTTTTGCAAATTATTTAGGAGATCACTTAAAAAATGTGCTAAATTATTTACGGAAGTCATTGCGTATTGTTGATTTGATGCTGCTGAATCAAACCTATTCTCAGAAAAATTATCTAAAGAGAGATCTAAGTTATAATGTGTGTCTGATAGTTCAGTTTGAATTTTTGTAGAAAGTTTAGGCAGTCTCATTGATAGAACAAATAAACTGTCATCAATGTGTTCAAAGTAAGTCTTAAGTTCGTTTTGATTTTTTAACTCCGTGCCAAAATCAGGGTGACTAACCGATATGTCTTGAAATTTTAGAAGTAACTTTTCTTGTTTAAAGGAGAATACAATTAGGTTTTCTAAAATTTTTCTTAAATCGTCTATATTTTCATTAATAGAATTTGCCTGCATGTCAGAAATTGCTTGTTGCATTTTCTGGCTCATTTGCTGCATTTGTTTTGAAGATTTTTTTTGAGATTTCCTTGCCTCCTTATCCTTTTGATTGCTTAATTCATCCTCAGATTTAGATAGAGATTGTTTAGTTTCTAGTATTTCCTCGTCTTGTTGAGGTATCTCCAAAGGTTCTTTTAATTTTTGATTATCCTTACTGAGCTCATCTAATTCCTTAGATATTTTATCGAATTCGTTGCTGATATCTTGTTGTTCTGATAATGCTTTTTTGTTAGTGTTTTTTAAAGTGTCTTGTTTTTTAGCTAGCTTTTGTAATTTATTGGCAATTTGGAGTGCTTTTTCTTCGACATAAAAACGCTTGGTAAGTTCTAAGATTCTTTCTAAGCTTCTTTCTTGTTGTTTGTTTTGCTGCGCTAGTTGTTTCGCTTTTTTAATCAACTCATCTTTATCAAGTTTTTCAGCAATTTTTTGAAGCTCATCTAACAACTTCTTTTGTTTGTTTAATTTAAGTAGTTCGTCAATTCGGTTCTGTAATTGTTCTTTCTTGTCTTGTAATGGTTGATTTTCTTCTGTCTTTTGATCAAGAAAATCTTGAAGGTTTTCGGTTTGACGATCCATCATTTGTTCATATTTTTTTTGTCGAGATAAAAACTCTTGAACTTTTTTCTTGTCACTCCAATTAATGCTTTTTTTATTCTGGATTTCGTTTTGAATATTTGTGAAATTTATTTTTTGTTGTTGTTGACTTTGAATAGATTTTTCAAGATTTTTAATTGTTTCCTTTTGATTTTTAAGTTGCTCCTGAATAACTTCTTCTCTAGTTTTTTGATTGTAGGTAAACTTTTTGCTAACAGCAATTTTGTTTCCATTAATGGCATCATTATCTGTAACTTGAAAATACATTTCGTAATCAATTTCTGGATCTAATTTTATTTTATTAGGAAATTCTAAGAAAAAAGTTTGAAACGTTGTATTTGTTAAATTTATAGAAAAACTCTTTTTTTGTAGTGGGAGCTCTTTATTATAGTAAAAAAACGTGAGATTACTAAATCCATAATCATCAGAAATTTGTCCTCCGAATTGAACAACCTCTCTTTGTAAACTATCTATATT
>MDTF01014207.1_pt1 | contig 18553 bp, 24 predicted proteins | sample 811191 | NCBI WGS metagenome assembly MDTF01 (sample SAMN05326649, study PRJNA326480) | marine metagenome | isolation source: seawater | place: Southern Ocean | collected 2011 | reverse complement strand
CGAAGGCCACTTTCCATCGGGTTCTCCGTCCTTATTCTTGGAAGTCCGAACAAGAGGACCGAACTTCGAACTAATCACTTCCTTATTCACCTTACCCTTAGCAATCTTAAACCAGGATGACCCATTCTTTACACCTTCATCTACAAGCTTTTCTTCGAGTTCGACCATCTTATCATGAAACCCCTTTAGGTCACGACCCTGTTTGGTATCTTCATCCATACCCTTGAAAGAAATTTCACAACTATATTTAGGATAAGGACCTTCTGTGTAGCAGTTAAGATCCCATGCCAACTCCATCGGTGGAGTTTGAATATTAAAACGTTTATCGTTGTAATTTACATAGACTAGCTTTGCACCATTGTCGAGAGACTTGGCAGCAGAGACGGTGACCGATTTCATTGAGACGTTCTTTCCTTTGACGAGAGACATGTTGATTGTTTGTTTGTATCCTTCTGTATTGATGATTTAACGAATCAATTTTTTTTTTTAATTAATTAAATTCTTAATTAAAACCCAAATTTAAAGAAATATCTCATATAATTTTAATGGATACAGAAAGAATTACTTACAATGATTTAGAATTTAGATTAAAACACAAAAAACGAATCTATGTTAAATCGATTCGCTATACTCTCAATGAACTACAACTTAATAGTAAAGGGAAAAAATCAGTACTATTAGAACGATTAAAACAACACTACGACCTTATTCATTATTTTAGCAAACATATTGAAACAATTCGATTTATTCAAAATAAATTCCGAACTAAACACTTCATGAATTGTGTAAATGTGGAGGACTTTTTTACACTCGACAAATTAACTGACATAGAACCTGTCTATTTTTTTACCTATCTTGATACAGAAAATTTTAGATATGGCTTCGATATTCGATCACTAAAAAAATTACTCGAAAATTCCAACATCAATCCTTATAATAGACTACCCATTCAGGAAACCATTATTAAAGCGGTCAACTATCGACTGTTATTACTGGAAAAAAGAAATATTGGGACTATAATTGAAACACCGATGCAATTAACCGAATACCAATACATAAAAAACAAAGTCATTACTGTTTTCGAAAAACTTGATACACTTAATATTATTTCCTTTGGCTCAAATGTAAATTGGTTTCTGAACCTGAATTTTAAATTTCTAAAAAAATTATATAAATGTCTCGAAGATATTTGGAATTATAGAGTTCAAATAACCATGGAAGAAAAAAATAAAATCGTACCCAATAATGATATTTTTAAATATCACTTGAACTATATTGCGAATCTACAATCCAATGATAAAAATATATTATCTAAAATTGTATTAGAAGAAATGAATAAATTAGTTTCTGCTGGTATTGATACCGAAAACAGGCGAACGGGTGGCTATTATGTCTTAATTGCATTGACCGAAGTCTCTCCTGAATGTGCTTCGTCTATTCCGTGGTTGGCTCAATCCAATTATTAATCTTTGTTTTTGTTAATATTTCTGGATGATCTCGGATAAAATTCCATAATTGGTTTGGGTTTGTCATCATTATTTAAATCAAACATTCTATTTTTTAAATCATCATTAATTTTTTTAACCATATCAGAAGAAACTTCTGGTTTCTCACTAAATATATCGTTTTTTAAAGACGCATTTTTCCTATGAATCATATCTCTAAAACATAACAAGTCATTCGCTTCCGTCTTTTGTTTGATGACCTCTGCTTCATCTTCTACTTTTTTACTGGATATCTTGGGTTCGGTTAATTCTAAACCAGATAACATCAAATTTAGTTCATTATATTCCATATATTATTTTATCATATTAATATATTTATATTTTTACTTATTTACAAAGTTGATATGTTTCGGATTATTCGAATAGAGTATCGTTTCCACGAATTCACAGTTCTGTTTAATCGTTTTATCTATATAGTTCGTTAATTCCTCTAAAGACTGAAAGGTTTTGATTTCACCCTCGATTAATTTATAAGTCTCTATTTCGGTTAGTATATCGGTTTTGGAAATTATAACATGCGTTGTGCCAGAAATTTTTATTCCCTCGACTAGTTTGGTCAAATTTAGCCAATTTACTTTTCGTTTACGTCCAGTTGTTGTTCCAAATTCCTTACCGATGATCGCTATATTATTTAATGTCTCATTCTTCAACAAGTCATCTCCAAAATCTGGATCTACACCCACTCGAGTATCATAGATTTTTGCCGCTCCATAAATATGACGGATTTTTTGGGGTGCAAATCCTAAAGAACAAGCGCTAAACGGTAAAGTGGTGGAAGAAGTTACATACGGATAATTGCCTGAATCGATATCTAACCAGATACCTTGAGCACCCTCACATAAAATATCACCACTTAAGATCTCGTCCATAATATGTTTTTTTGGATCAAAGCACTTCAGTTGTCCAAAATCATATGTTTCTAAAATATCCATCAATCGAACACCAGTACGTCCATATTTATCCCTCGAACAAGGGGCAATTCCTTTACCTGTTGAACCTTGGGAATCTTTATATTTGAGTACATCCTCTGTTTTATGTTCAGTGGTAATGATATGAACTCGATCCGAGACTCGAATTTTATCAATATTAAACCCATTCTTTTTTATGTATTGCATTTCCTTATCTAAATCCTCCAAGTTTATAAAACATTGTGGACCAATATAACATTTCTTCTCATAAAAGACACCAGAGGGTATAACATTCGTATTATATTTGATGTTATTAAAATAGATTGTATGTCCAGCATTACTTCCACCAGACCAGCGACAAATCCAATCATAATTATATGTCTTAATTAATTCAGTTACGACTTTTCCTTTTGCTTCATCGCCCCAAGCTAATCCACAACAGATATCCACATTTGTAATCGTCATTATATTCTATTTTATTTTAAGCTTTATATTCTATTAATCGATTACTATTATAATAATAAAACATATAGCTTCCACTATAATAAACTAGACGAAAGGTTAATTTTGTAGCCCACCAACCCACAAACAGTGCTATCTCTAACCCAACAGACCCTAGAAATAAAAACATTACTATATACTCTTTATAAAGAATATTATCATCTCAATCTTATGGAGTGTCTAAAATTTTTATTTTAAATATTTTATTTTAAATATTTTATTTTAAATTATTTAAATAAATTTTATGAATACTTTGAATGAAGGTTAAATTCGAAGAAATAATCTATAATAGTGTTCTCGCCATAAGTATATTAAATTTTATAAATCTATATATTAAGAATACCTTCGTTCTAGTTGTTACTCATGTTTATAATTTTCGATATTTACTACCTCTAATATTTATAACTATATCGAGAAATTATGTCTCTGAAAATATAACGAAAAAGAAAAATGAAATCGTCTGTTATACCTCTTGTATTCACGCTTCCATTTTGGCTTTTTTTAGTATATTAAAATTAGGAGGTATTATAGATCTATATTTGTATGATATAGTACTGGATTATTCAGTTTCGTATAATCTAATTGATATTTATTATTTAATAATGAATAATTCCAAAATAAAATTACAAATGATATTCCATCATGTAGTAGTAATCTCCTCCATATTATATAAATCGTGGTTCCCGCTTTTACCGAATTATTATTATTATATAGCATTAAACTTTTTAAGTGAAGTTACGACCGTTCCATTAAATATTACATGGTTGCTATATTTACAAAAAAAAAAGGAAATTCCTATGTTTAAAATTATTAGTAAACTAACGATTCTTTTATATTTACCATTTCGAGTATTCTTGAATACTTACTTATTATACCATCAAATATATTATCTCGACTCGTGTATTAAATATATTCAAGGAATGTTCCTGGTTCTAAACTATTATTGGTTTTATAAATTATGTAGTATGTCTTAAAGTGTTGTAGGGATAAAATTGGGTGGCGAATAGAAATGCAACGAATAAGATTTTCCATTATTAATATTTGAAATTTGATGAAATCCTTCCATATAATACGAATGTGAGTTGGATTTATTAAAAGAATGAACTGGGACAAGAATCTTACGTTTAACATGTTTAATATTTTCTAGCTTCCTTGTATTTGGATAGGTAAAACTATCTTCAATCAAATTTCCATCAATTAGTTTAAGAACACAACCATTTGGTGAATGATTATGAATCAAACTTTTAGCATTTTTATCCCATTCAACCATATTTACTTCATAATTTCTATTTTTATAGATTTCAAATTTGGAATAGCCCGTTTTGGCTTGCGTTTCAAAACTACTCAGTCTAATACTTTCCTTTTTACTCTTTTTAAAATCCTCCAACAAGTCTAGATACTCCTGTTTGGAAAATTGATCAATGACTCCACGAAAATAAGCAATGGACTTACCATTTACAAATGCATTATCCAGACCAGTAACAATCGTCCGAATCATTGGAGTAAACATGCTGTGTACTTAAACATAGACAAACTTAATGTTTCAATTTTTTTATTAAAGTTTAATAAAAAAAGTTTATATTTAACCTATTCTATCTATCTATACAGACTTCACTCTTTAGCATTCATTCTTATATTTAAGATTCCAGATATTGAGGGTTGTTTTCCTACCAGGTCTCTGTGCACGACCGATTACTTGATGATTCATTTCCTTATTTAGGGAATGAAGTAGAATGATATCATCTGTGTTCTCAAGATTGAGACCATTTCCAAAATGATTTGTATTCAGTAGAAGACAATTGAGATCACCCTCCTTATAATCCCGAATCGTTTTATTCACTTGACCCTTTACAATCCTAAACTTTACAGACATTTCTTCAAGAAGTCTCGAAATTTGTAGGAAGATGTTCGAATATTCTGAAAAGATTAGGAACTTCGTTTTGGGGTTTTCTTTGAGACGTTCGAGCATCAATTCCTTGAGTTTTTCCAATTTCGTAAGAGGTTTGTGTGTACATTCGATTTCTTTCTCTGAAACAGCTTCAGTTACTACTGTTAGATCATTCGCAGTAATACATTTTCTACAATGCGGACATTTATTCGATTGGGAAAGCCAGGTGGTCAAACATGGGAAACAGAAACTATTATGACAACAATTTACAATCGTTTGAGAGGTGATCGTGTCATAACAAATCGCACACATATCATTCTCATTGACACGGTCGATTAGGACTTTAATTTTATGTTTAACTTCTCGAATACTAACGTCGATTTTCTCGAGTGTCGCAAGCTTCTGTTCCTCAGAGATATTAAGCAATGATTCATTCATATGTCTTTTTACATTCAGATTATGGAGTTTGGCTTCGAGAGACGCGGTTACCGACTTAATTAGATTTTCATCCGTCGTTTTATTACAATTGAGTTGTTCTATAGCAGAATCAATATCACCACCATTAATCATACTGATAATTTGTGGATCTACAATATTTGTAAGCATATTATAAATAATTGGGTTTTCTAGAATAAAGTTGGTTACATTCGGTGGCTCGAGTGTAAAGGATTCTTCAATGAAAGAATCTGCATTTTTAATATAGATGTGAAAGTTATAGTCATTCATAAACTCTAAATCTTTGTCGTAGTGGTATTTTCCAGTGATAAGACTAATGGAGGCGAAAGTATCACGAATATATCCTGTATTTTGAATCCCATTAATATAAATATTCGGTGAAGGATACCTGACAATGTCGGTATAGCGTGGATGCCATTCACTAACGTTATCATCACTGTCTCGAATAAACCTTCTACCATGTGGATAATACAACGAGGCAGAAGAAGAAGTCATAAACCAACTAAAGGAACATTTGGGTGGTGTCAGTCTCTTAATATTAATCATATTCGCCTCGTCAAAAACAATTCGAGAGAGAATCAAATTTGTATTCGTAGTACGTTCAAACTCAACCTCAAATTTTTCATAAATGTCATAAAAATTTCTATATTGTGTAGAAGAAATGAGTAGAATATCATGTTTAAGACCCTCTTTACAGTCGTCTTGAAACTTAGTGAGAGTTTTTTTGTTGAAAAGTTCCAAACAAGTTAGTGTCGTATTCGTTTTAATCGTTTGACTCCATTGTTTAAAAATTGTATGTGGGACAACAATTATATTCGTTGCTATAAAGGTATTTGGTTTGTTATGTCGAATACATAGATTAAGTTCAGCTGTAATTCTTTTATGATTGCTGGAAGAGTATACTTCTAGACCAGGCTTCGCTCCAATAATTGAGAGCATTTCGAGTGTTTTACCACTTCCTACTTTATCACACAAAATCCCAATATTCGAATTGAGACTATATGTATTCAAGTCGCGTTTAACCTCAAGCTCTCGATTGTCTTCTCGATCCCTACCAGCATATAACACAGCCATTTGATGTGGCTTTAATTGTGTCTTAATCGCATCTGGTTGTTCCATCTGGGGCGAAGCTTGCGTGAGTTCTTTTGGAGAAAACATAATGGGCATATGTGTTTGTATCAAATAGAAAGCATAAACAGAATATCAATTTTTTTATTAAATCTCGTCGTTGGGTTCAGAAATTAATTTATAGAGAGACTGGGGTTTGGTATTAAAAGTGATATAGGTAAAATAACACAGACCATAAATATAATAAACGATTACACCTATATAAAGATACATTACATTGTTTATTTCCTATTTTTTAAATAAATAGACATGTTATGCTATTTTGGATTTTTGATCTCGATTATACTCTATATAATCTTCCAAAAAATATAGAATTTAAACATTCGTATTTAACTCATAATGCATATTTAGGCTTATTATTATCATTTTTACCGAATAAAAAATTAATTTATACCAATTCGAATCTCAGTCATTGTAATTATTCCTTGAATAAAATAGGTATTCGGCACTATTTTGATAATATTACTACGAAAGATGTCAATACATTAAAGCCCCACGAGACTTCCTATATTACATTTATAAAACTAAATAATATAACCACAAATGATGTGTGTATATTTTTCGATGATAGTGAAAAAAATTTGAAAACAGCCAAACTATTTGGATGGGTTACTATATTAATCGGAACAATAAAAAATGAACACTATATTGATTTTTCATTTCATACGACTCAGGATGCATTAGAATATTTTATTAATAATAACTTCTTTATGGGTTAATTTAGTCTTTTATGACCTTAATACTATGTGGACCACAAGCGGTTTTTTTAGCCACATACCATTCTACACCAGGCATTGCGGTATAATTATTACCAAGTCTTGGGGTACCTATAAATTGTTTGATTGCACCAGGTGGAGGATTCGCTGAACGTAGATTTTCCATAAATCCCGTCGAGGTTGGTTCTACATAAATCGGCATCCAGGCTTTCGTACTATGTTCTCCTCCATATAACCCACCATTAATTTCTGGTCCACGAATTTTTGTAAATGGGGAGGAATCCCTTTCAACAAAAGGGACATTGGTTGGATTATCAACCGGATAACCATTTGTTAGCATTAGGTCCATATATAATTATCAACATTTAAATCCATGAACTTACTTTTCGAATTTATTCGAACATTATACGTATTACACCATTCTATGGCCTTTACCGTTTGTTGTTTTATTATTTCGGTTTTATTTTGTAAATTATTATCGATTAAGTCTAAGGTATAATTAATATTATTGATCTGATTGAGGGTCGTGATATTATTATAAATATATAACCTTTTTAGAAATGAATTCGGTACATCTATAAAAGACAATAACGACTCTTTCATTATATCCCAGTTTTTTATATATAGAAATAATAATTCTATATAATTCGAATCTATACCATTAAATCCCTTACAGACTAAATATTTTTCGGAATTAGCAGATCGACTCGTGAAGGGTTTCGTTATATAGACCGTTTCGAAATGATTGTTTAGAATAAAAATAAATTTTGCTGTTATTAAAGAATGGATATCAAATAATTTGCAAACAAAATCCCCACCATTTTTTAAAAGGTACAATGCACTAACGATTTCACAAAAGATTATTCTATAACTTAATTCCTCTTGACTATTAAAATCGATTGAAAAATCAAAGCCACCATCTGCTGTTATAAAATCGACTTCTTCTTTAATAAATTCTTTTAAAAATTTGATATTATCCAGGTTATATAAATTACCGGTTCCATCCAACCCATAGGTTATTTTTACATTATGATTTTTAATAAACTGTTTGGATTTTTTCCAACCTGGTATATCTTTATTAAACGATTTGAGTGTTATACCATAAATATTATCCTTCGTGTTATTCCTAAAATTTACGATCGATTCCATAAATCCTCCTGGACCTTCTGCTAAACATAGAACATTCTTCGGTGTATTCGAACTGAGTAAGGTAAAATCCGTTATTATTTCACACATTTTAAAATACGACCGACTTAATGGTTTGTAATAAGAAATACTATGTTTTCTATTCGTTTTATTTGGGATATAGACCAACTCATATATATTGCTATATTTTTTCGTTTTATCCCAACCTTTTTTATATCTCTCTTTATTAATTTTATTTTTGGAATTAATTAATCGGGCTAAGATTTCTGGATCAATTATCTCATTTGTACTATTTACAAACATTGGACTGTATTTTTTTTCTAAACACAATGTTTTAATCATAAACTATATCTATTCTTACTTCTTAAATATTAGAATTGATAAATAAAATAAATTGTATATATATAATGAAATCTATAACAGAATATGAATCAGTTAATGCTAAAGATTTGGACACGACTGAATATGGTTGGTGGTTTAATGAAGAAGAATTTATGGAAACTGTCCCCATTAAGAAGCCACTGAAAACCAAACTTCTAGAGGATGTCGATGAAAGTTGTAATCAGGAAAAGGTTGTGGGGTCCAATGTATTTACGACTTATAAAACTTTCAAAACTTCGGATGTCGAGGAAATCAAAAATAAAAGTTGTTCGACCAAATTACATGTTTTCCCTTTCTAATTTACTACCTTTGGTTTAGAGACCGTTTTTATTAACGGTCCTAAAAAAGTTTTAGTAATATTCGACATAAACATACTCGCGTCTCTCGGTATATTTCCTAATGAGACATTTAATCCCATACACATGTTTCTTTTCTGACACACATCAATTCCTCGTTTTAATTGCTCCTTTGGGTTCTCAGTTTTTTCACAAAATACCCTTTCAGTTCTTGTACAAATTTTTCTTAATATTTTTTTGTTTTTACGTAAATTTCTACGTAATTTCATTTCATTTAATTTTTTTTGATTCGGTGATAATCCATCATTGAACTTGGGGTCTTCAAGCATTAATAATCGATTCTCATCCGTCTCTAACGTTTTATCTAAACAATCGAGATATTTATTATAGTAATCAGTTAATCCATCTTTTTTTTTCAAATAAGTATTCTTTAACGTTTTCCTCGATTTCCTCTGCAAATTTAGTTTAGTAAAGATCGAACATTGTTGGGTTTCTAAAAAGAGATTCACTTCTTCACTAAATTCATTCCCATCATTCATAAGTGGTTCGGCACTACTCGCTACACCTACCTTTGTTTTTATCGCCCCTGTGTTATTGATCTGTATAGCAACGTTGCTATGCAGTTTACCATTAACTTTCTTCGTTTTATTCGTGAATGACGATAGAAGTTTCTTTACTTTAGACTTCTGTGTCTCCACCTTCCCTTTTAAATTTGTGTGTTTCGCTGTCGATGCGAGTGTTTTCTGTTTAGCTTTTAATTGTGCTTTAAATTTGGATTGTTTCTTCTTCATTTTTTGTGAAGTCTTCTTCAAATTCTTCTTCTGTGTTTTAATTAGTCCTTTAAATTTGGCGGAACCTTTCATTCTCTATTTACTATAGAGTAATAAAAATAAAAAATATTAATGCTAAGAGTTTAATTTTTTTGTGTTTTGTTTTTTTAAATTTTTTTGTGTTTTGTTTTGGAGCCTACGCTGGAAATGTGTCAATTGGTGTTCCACCCCAATGTTCCATCATATATTTTTCGAGAATCTCGAATTCCTTAGGACATTCGGTACGACCGAGCATTCGGTGTGGGTTGTTCCCAAGGTATCCATAATCTTCGTGGTAAAATGGACAACAATAGACCTTTTTCAGATGATGATCATACCTGATCATATAGGTGCGATGAAAGGTCGTGTCTCCATCGAGAACTTCCAGACTAAATGCTACATTCCAACGACCATTAATTTCTGAACAATACGAGCTTTGCATATAGGTAATAAAGGATAACTCGGTCAAAGTTTCCTTCATTTTCAGGACTTCGTCTCTCATTCTGTCGTAAGTCCAAACTTCATTAATTTCCAGGTGTGGATAAATAATCACCTTCCCCAAGCCTGGTCTCCAGAAGGGAATCGTCCGAGTTGGAGCAACTGCTTCCTTCGCGTGAACCAGTTTTTCTGACTCGTTCGCTTCCTTTTCTTTCTTGACTTTCTTCGCGTCCTTCTCTTTCTTCACTTCCTTTGCTTCATCTAGAACCATTTTATGTCCTTCTTCGATAACACAGGCATAACTTCTCAGTCCAGAAACGAGTTTTTGGAAATCAAGTTGGCGATTGTATGTTGTGGCATCATTGACCATCATACTAAGGAGTTGTTTTGTTTCATCGGGTGTAAGGTCGCAAGAAGGCATAGTGATTGGGTAGAGTGATTCAGTTGGTAGTGATTCTGTAGGCAGTGATTCGGTTGATTGTTGTTAATCTCTAACATTTGTATCGGATTAATCAATTTTTTTATTGAGTAAATAAATCTAGTATTATAGTAAATGGTATTAACACTTGCAGGAAATGTAGTATCTGGGATGCTAATGTCGGTTGTTAAAGTCGGTAAGGTTGCCGCTGGACCCATACCCATAAAGGCTCTTATATTGTATCTAAAAATTTGTTTGGCTTCCTCTGTCTTTATTACCTGTTTTATAATGGGTGGATTCATAACACCCTTATTAGGTATCATCTATATCTATTATGTCTTTTTTAAGAGGATAAAATGTTGGAGTAAAAATATACCACAAGACAAATGTGTTATTTATTAATAGCGAATACATCGCAATTAAACGACTACTATGTTGTATGGTGGTGGAGGGATCTCTACCATATTTTCTTCCGATTCCTGATAATTGGGTAGCGGAATGGTTGTATCATAGGTTGGTGGTGGAGTGAGATCCATCGTATTTTCTTCTGATTCCTGATAATTGGGTATTGTAATGGTAGTATCATAGGTTGGTGGAATTTCCCCTTGTTCCACTATGTCCATATTAAACATGTTAATGGTACGAGTCGCGACAAAATGCACATGTTTTCGTAAAATTCCAGAACAAATATACATTAATAATAATACTTCTATTGAAAGAATCACCATCCCCCACCAGACTATGTCGCCCATTTATAATATATTATTAAATCTAACTTAAATATAAACAGAAATATACATTATAATGTTAACCTTTCAGATTTCTTGTAAATATTTATGGGGGTATAATAATATTATAGATGTCAAACAGTTTTCCTCTATCCAAGAAATTATTGATAAAGTTCTAGAAAATTACACACGCCTTTTAGTTGAATACAACTTATTAGATTTAAAGGATCTATTAGATGAAAAACGTAAAGATTTTCATATACATGGTGGAACCTATGAAGAGTTGGTAAAGATGGATACCGAGTATGCGACTGACCAAATTATTTATATCTGTAGTCATTGTGGAATTTAGACCCTTTTTTTATATTGTAGTAATATAATATAATGGGTACCTTTAAAAAACAGTTCTCCTTACAGAAACGAAAGGACGAATCGCAGAAAATTTTACTAAAGTATGAAGATAAAATTCCAGTAATTGTAGAAAAACATAGTGGATGTTCTCTAAATCGTATAGATAAACACAAATTTTTAATCCCAAATGAAATGACAGTCGGACAATTTATCTATGTTATACGTAAACGTATTGCATTAACGGATCAGGAAGCCTTGTATCTTTTCGTTGACAAAACTCTCCCGATGACGTCTCAAACCATCAAATCCTTATACGAGGATTATAAAAACAAGTCTGATTTTGATGGCTTTTTATACATAACCTACTGTAACGAGAATACCTTTGGTACTAATTAAAAAATTGAATATTAATTTGAAACAAACGAAAGATATAACCAACAACAAGATGAACAAATATCAGGATGATGACTTCAAGTGTCAGCCAAAATTTGTTAAGGGTGTGAAACAAAAAGGAGGTAGTGGAGGAGGAAAATCCTTCAACCTAAAAAAAAATAAGAGTACGAAGGAAATCTATAATAGCAAACATATTCGGGTTACAAAACAAAAAATTCTAAATTCTAAATCAAATACGATCTAATCCGTATAGGAGTAGAGTATATACTAACTAAATTAACTATTTTTTTTAATCTTCCATTTTTGGAGCGAGGTAATAGTCAATATAACCATCCCCAATTTTGTAGCGCATTTTAACTGGAACATCATTATTGATTTCGATTTTAATTTCAGGATGTAGTTGATAACCTTTACTAAACATACTAATATTTTTGAGATTGAACTCCAGACAAATGTCCTTTAGATTCTCAAAGATTAGTTCCTCATTATTTAGAACCATTTTTAGGTTGGTCATTTCACCATCGGTTTTAAGACTAATTTTTTCTTTATCCTTTAGAATTTTAATTCGAAGATTTTCACCAATATCTTGGAAATCTTTAATAATATCATTAAAATAGCGAGAACTCATCGTAATTTTAGCTGTATCGTCAAATTCATGGACATCGTATTCTTCATTGTCGATATTAATTAGTTTAAATTCATAGAATTTATCGTATTTGTGATTAACATACACCAACTCAATACTATCACTAATTTCACCCTCCTTTCCGAAAATAAAGATCAATTCGTCTTCCATTTTTAGGTGATTGAGAACCCGTACCATAATATTTAGATTAATACCGACGACATATTCTTTATCACATTGGTAGGTACTAAAGAGATTTTTAGGAATGAAACTATCAATTAGTGAAATATGTCCCATATCCATTGCACAAATATAGACTCCTTCGGGTGTTACCCGAATATTCATTTCAGTTACGATCGTACTAAAGAAGGTAAAGATGGTTTTAATATATTCGCTATTTTTGGTTCTAAAACCAATATCATCTTCATTAAAATAATCGTCATATTCTGGTTCCGTTTCATCAGAGTATTTGATGAGTAGTTTAGGCATTGTTAATAAGAGTCTGCTGTATTTAAATGTTTTCAATTTTTTAATATAATTAAAATTTAAATATATCCATATTTTATAAATGGAATTCTCTTTTCTTAACCCACAAGAATCTATGGATGAGGAACTGAATGGTATGCTTACAAAATATACCGATTTACAATTACAATATAGTCGTAATACGACGACCGAAACTCATGACCTAATTTTACAAGAATATAGTGATTTACAAAATGACTTTCCTGAGTCGAAACCGAGTGTGGAGGTTGTAGGCAACTCCACTGGATTTACCAACTTGCTCCAAGATTTTAAACCGAATCCTTTTTTAAAATGCACCAAACAGAATAAACAAGCCTGTGATGATTCTAAATTAAATGATTTCCCCAGTCTTAAAGTTTTCAAACCCAAAACGAAATGTAAATATTTTCAGGATTCTTCCTTCTCACAAACGAAATGTGTCGATATATAAAGGTTGGTGATTCTTACTTAAATATTTGAGACGAATTATATCTAAATTATTAGTAATAGGTGATGATTATCTCTAATAAAATTGTAAAATATTTACACACAGTTATACATCAAACCTTTTTTAATCCAAATTACAACACAGATGCCAAAAAACAAGAAGTTCAACAAAATATTTTCAATATTTTAAAACGAAATAAAAATTATGAATTGATTACGACAATTTGCACGATTGAATTTGATAAAATTTTACAATATGAAGTCAAATATTATTTTAAAACAAAGCATTCTGGAATTGAAAAGACAACCAATTATGTTGATATACTCTTTGATCACTTTTTAGATCTGTATAAAAAATCAATTTCACTTACCAATCTCTTTAACGAAATTTATAATTTTTCCAAAGGAGAATTTATAATTGAAGACTATAAAATTACGAACTTATTTATAAAATATTGGGATTCAATCGTTTTTACGAGTATGTTTCCGACAATCCTAGACCAGACGAAACATTATCTCTATTCCCCAAAGTTACATTCCACCCTCGATTTGGAAAATGTATTTTATACTATACATTCTAAATTTAAACATCGTTTCTCTCATCTCGTGAAGGAAATTAAAGTTTATGGTATAAATCAGTATAAATTAACTCAGAATCCCCAGAAAGATACACTACAGTCCTATCTCACCACCTATTTAGACTTTACTGAAAAAGAAACAAAATTAGAATTAGATTATACATTTTATAATTATATAGATGTCAAGGATGAGCTAACACTATTATTTTTTAAAACCAATTTGAATTATCTAACAGACCTTTATTCGAAAGGGTTGGAAGAAATGAAACTGGAGGAATTACATGTTATAGACGACTATCTCTATAAATTTACAGACGACTATAATGGGTTTGTTTCTAAAACTATACACTCTTTAAAAACAACGAATCCCAATCCAGAAATATTGACTCACTATATACAAGTCTATAATAGTTTACTAACAATCTATGGGTCGAATACCTATAGATTTAGTACTATAATAGAACCCTGTCTACAAGAAACGTTTCTAGAAATACAAACGATTCCGAACCTAGAAGTTCGATTGGTCAATTTGATCATTGAGGATATCAAACATAAAAAAGTCTCTGAATATATAAAACTTCTTCTCTTTGTGGATAAATCGAAATTTGTTTCGAATTATATGAATTATTTATGTAGACGAATAATAAATAAGAAATGTGATCTGAAAGTCGAATTAGAATACTCAGCGATTTTAAAAAAACTGAACATGGATGTCTATAGAATCGAATTAATACTACAAGATGTTATACTAAATAAAGCCTTCAATAAGGAACTCTTTTTTTGCAAAACAAAACTATTAGTAGGTCGGTATATGGTCTGGCCCTTAAAAAAGAAAGAAGAAATTTTACCGAACGCTTTTAAACCAGACGCCAACTTAATTAACCATTGGTATACGAAAAAATTTCCCTCAAGGAAACTACATTTTCTTCCAAACCTTCTTCGATGCGATATAACTTTTGGAGACTATACCTTTAATGTAAAAGGTATCTATTCAGATGTGTTACTACTATTCAATAATAGTAATAGTATAAATCAAACGAGAGTTACTTGTAATCTAGCACCATTTATAACACTAAATTTGATCATCCAAAAAAACAATCAATACCATATAAATGACGATTTTTATAGTGAGAAAAAATATATAAAACTCAATTAAACGAGGGTTAAACGTGGATCGGGTGAATGTAATTCCTCATCGTCTGTATAGACGACATTATCCTGAATTTTAAATTTGGTATGTTTATCGACAATAAATTGTGGTGAAAAGTATTTACATTTATTTTGAATATCTAGGATCGCATTTTCTAATATGTCCTGAAAATTTTCTTCATTCGGCATTTCTATTTCAAATTTCACTTTAACACTAAGTTTATTATAATCTTCAGCGGCAGTTCTGTGAGCTTCTTCCTTCGCACTATAGCGAGTCGCACTACCAATCGACTGAATTAGAGCTGCGACTGACGCCATTATACCAACGGAAATACCGAATATATTTTGCATACGATTATCTATAAATTCAGAGGTAGACATAAAGGAACCGATTCCAGACAAACATGAAATGATTATAGAGGGTCCAAAAATGTATTTATCTAATCGATTATAGTAGTTGGAGGTTTCGCTATGTATTTCGACTAAAATCTTTAGACGTTTATAAATTTTTTTATAGAAAAGGAATTGTTTCATGTTATACCATTCGGGATACTTATAATCGTTTCTTAAATTATGTACTGGTGTACTAATTTCATCATCGGATCCAAGCGTATTCATATACTACGAAACGATATAATAGTTCTTCCTGTCTAACGAATGATTCGTTCAAACTTCGAATTTTTTAAATCTATAGATTATGTACTTTAAAATTTAATTCAAGAAATAAAATTGAATAGAAAAACCCAGTTTAGATATTAGTAATCAATCATGTTGAACACATCTATCAAAGGAATCGTTAAAGGCGATATTACCTCTTGGTATCAACCACATCTTACACGCGAAGAGGCTACCATTCAATTAGATGCCCATAGTCCTGGCACCTTTGTCTTCCGCAAGAGTCACTCAGTTCATACAATTGAGTATGGAACTGAAAACCTTGTCTCGTTGTCTCTACATCTGTCTATAGGAATTCGACATTTTCTCGTTGGTTTTAAAGAGAAACAATGGAATATAATTGGAACATCAATATACTTTATCTATTTTAGTGATCTGATTGAGTATTACTCGAAACACACGATTTATAGACGTTATACAACTAAATTTGTTAAGGCACTACCATTTTATAATCTTTATGCATAAAAACCTATTAGTCCCGTTGGTGTAGTTGGTTATCACGTTCGCTTTACACGCGAAAGGCCGCCAGTTCGAACCTGGCACGGGACTTTTTTAGTAACCTCTAGTCTAGAAATGCTAAATCACATGCTTTTTTTTTATTTTTAGTTGTAACGTCCGAAAGGACTTCCAATTGATTTAATTCTTTATCATATCGGGTGATCCTATATTTATTTTGTTTATAGAATTTTATTCTTTTTATTGTTTGTTTAGAAAAAATGGAAAAGTTATCATTTATATCAATCACTAATGGTACCTTTTTAATTTTATCCTTTTCTTGTCGAAGGATTCTACCAACGGCTTGTTCTATATTACTTTTCGGCGAACCCAAGATTATCGTATTTAGTGGATACTTACAATCAAACCCCTCGCTCGCCATTGAAAAGGTACCAAGAATAATATTACATCTTTCACTTTGTTCTAGATCTCGTTGTTTCATTCCACCTAAATAAAAACCCGCTGTATAGAGAATATTATTACAGTAAAATGAAAGAATGTTTTTCCAGATCTCGGTATTAAACTTTAGTTTGTTTTTTTGTAAATAGAGAAGGGTCCAAATTGATTCTGTAATATTATCAAATTTAAATTTTAGGGTTTTTAGATGATCCCTTCTATCACTTAGAATTAGAAGTTTTCTACCATCAAGCAAACACTGATAGGCTTGTTCCACTATTAAATCCGTTCGAGGGTCATATCGGGTAATATTATTTATCATGATTGGGAGATTCGGTTTTTGTTTCATATTTAAACATATTTTGGAATAGGCTGGATCTTCTTCGAAATAATCGATCACCTTTACATCCACATTCGTATCGTCTCTCTTTTTTATACTATATGCAATCGGACCAAGATACCATTCAAACACTTTCGATAACCCGTCTGCTCTTTTGGGGGTGGCGGATAATCCTAGGAGATATTTAAAATTGGTTTTCAATAGCGCCTTCGAAAACACTTCTGCACCCAAATGATGACATTCATCATAGATGACTAATCCAAAATCAGAAAAGACATCCTCGTTATAGTCTTTCATGGAAACACTCTGTAACATTCCAATCACGATATCTGTCTCTTTAGTTTTGATTACATTACCTTGTATCCTTCCTACTCTTGCCTCTGGAAGAAATTCACTAATTCTATCCTTCCATTGATTTAATAAAAATTCTTTATGGACGATGACCAACGTCTTTACTTTTAATTCTGCTATTAATTTTAGAGCCAATACGGTCTTACCATATCCACACGGTACTGATATTATCCCTCCACCTATCCTTTTAGCTTCTTTAATATAGGTGTTAATAATTGGAATTTGTTTAGGGCGTAGCGATTTTGAAAAATGTAGATTTATAGGAGCTGCATTATTCAAATGAATATTATCTGTATTTCCTAGTTTTTCTATTCCGTAAAAGCGTGGAAGATATAATTTTTTTTTACTTTCACCATACACTGGAAATGACGCTGGTGGTGGACCATAATCTGTATTTACATATGGCTTTACCGTTAAATCTTCTCTGATTTGTTTGATGAAACTTGGTGGATAGTCATCCTTTATTATAGTATAACCTCTACTACCTATTTTCATCCTTTTATATATAATTACCCATATATTCTATAACTTTTTTATACTTTAATATTATATGACTGATTTAAATAGGTTTTCTAAAAATTTACTAATTGTTCTTATTATAATCTTTAATGTTTATTTCCTTCCTAAACTAAATAATTCTATTATACAGTACTTCGATAATGTTGTGGTTCGCATACTTTGTATTGGAGTTATTTTATATACATGTTTAGATGACCCTATTATTGCTCTTTTACTATCGGTCTGTTTTATCATGATGCATACTAAACTACAGGAACAAAACAATATGGATCTTAACCTCATGCGTGAAAATCTTCCAGGAAAAGATTTTAATATGGACGAACCTATGGACGAACCTATGGACGAACATATGGACGAACCTATGGACGAACCTATGGACGAACCTATGGACGAACCTATGGACGAACCTATG
>MDTF01008545.1_pt1 | contig 18560 bp, 17 predicted proteins | sample 811191 | NCBI WGS metagenome assembly MDTF01 (sample SAMN05326649, study PRJNA326480) | marine metagenome | isolation source: seawater | place: Southern Ocean | collected 2011 | reverse complement strand
TCAGATTGTGCTTTTATAAGCACCTCCTTAGAAATGGTTGCTGGTCCAGCAGAAAAATTAAATTTGCAACTCATCTTGGCCGTCGTCATCTATCTGGACAGCTTCAACAATTTTTTCAATTCCAGATAATTTTTCATCTTTTGATAAATTAATTAAGGTTACACCTTGGGTTGCTCGTCCTAGCTCTCTAATTTCATTAACCCTCGTTCGAATTAAAACCCCCCCAGTAGTAATCAACATAATTTCATCATGATCACCTACTAATTTAGCAGCTACAACTATTCCATTTCTATCGCTGACCTGAATAGCTTTAACGCCCTGCGTTCCTCTACCTGACTTTCTAAATTCGGAAAGAACTGTTCTCTTACCGAAACCATTCTCAGTGGCGACTAACACTGACTGCTCTTCTGAAGAAGCGATTAATAGTGATAGTACCTGCTGATTTTCAGCCAATTTCATACCACGAACACCGCGAGCATTTCGACCCATACTTCTAACATCATTTTCATCAAACCATACTGCTTTACCGGCATTTGAGACTAGCACAATATCATTAGACCCATCAGTAACTCCTGCGCCTACCAAGTAATCTCCATTATCGAGTTTAATTGCAATAATTCCTGACTTTCTTGGATTTGAAAAATCAGATAATGGAGTTTTTTTAACCGTTCCTTTTGCTGTTGCCATGAATATAAACTCATCATCAACAAAAGCCTTTACTGCAAGAATCGCATTTATTTTTTCGCCCGGCATTAATGGAAATAAATTAACTATTGGCTTGCCTTTACTAGTTCGGCTTCCTTGTGGGACCTCGTATACTTTCAACCAATATACTTGACCTCTACTAGAGAAACATAAAATATTATCATGTGAGTTAGCAACGAACATTTGTTCAATAAAATCATCATCTTTGGTAGTCATCGCCTGCTTCCCACGACCACCTCTTTTTTGAGCTCTATATTCATCTAAAACTTGTGCTTTTATGTACCCAGTATTGGAGAGAGTTACAACCATATCCTGAGGTGTAATTAGATCTTCAATTGAAAGGTCTTGAGCATTGGCAACAATTTCACTTCTTCTTTTGTCTCCGTATTGAGTCTTAATCTCATCTAGTTCAGTTGTAATAATTACAGAAACTCTTTCAGCATTTGACAATATATCCATTAAATCTAAAATTGTATCCATGATCTCTCTGTACTCTTTAACAATTTTTTCTTGCTCAAGACCAGTTAACCTCTGAAGTCTTAACTGAAGAATTTCTTGTGCCTGATTATCTGAAAGCCTATAACCATCTGAGTTTAACCCATAATCTTTTGGGAGACCCTCTGGTCTTGATAGGTCATCAGATGACTTCTTTAGCATATCTTCCACAACTTCGGACTTCCATAAACGACCCATTAATTCTTTTTTAGCATCAGGAGGAGTTGCTGCTGCTTTAATAATTTTTATCATCTCATCAACATTAGCTAAAGCTACCGCTAAACCTTCTAAAACATGACCTCTGTCCCTTGCCTTTTTAAGCTCAAATACCGTTCTCCGCGTAATAACTTCACGACGGTGCTTTAAAAATGCCTCAAGAATTTGCCATAAATTTAATAACTTTGGCCGGCCATCTATAAGAGCAACCATATTCATACCAAAACTATCTTGAAGTTGTGTTTGTTTGTAGAGATTATTTAAAACTACATCAGGAATTTCGCCTCTTTTTAGCTCTATAACTACCCTCATTCCTGACTTGTCAGACTCATCACGCAAGTCTGAAATACCTTCAATTTTTTTATCTCCTACCAGCTCTGCTATTTTTTCAATGAATGACTTTTTATTTACTTGGTACGGAAGCTCATCTACAATTATTGACTCTCTATTTCCCTTTTCGAGATCTTCAACATGTGTTCTTCCTCTCATAATAACTCGTCCACGACCAGTTTTATAACCATCCCTTACGCCGGAGATACCATGAATAATTCCAGCAGTCGGAAAATCTGGAGCAGGAATAATATCTATTAATTCATCTGTGGTAATTTTTGGGTTTTTTAACATTGCCAGAAGTCCATCAATAACTTCTGATAAATTGTGGGGAGGTATATTTGTTGCCATACCTACCGCAATACCTGAACTACCATTAATTAAAAGATTGGGAAGTCTAGTTGGCATTACAAGCGGCTCATGCTCTGAACCATCATAATTTGGGCCGAAATCAACTGTCTCCTTATCAAGATCAGCTAAAAGTTCATGGGAAATTTTAGACATTCTAATTTCTGTATAACGCATTGCTGCTGCGTTATCTCCATCAACTGAACCAAAATTACCTTGACCATCTACTAGCATATAACGAAGGCTAAAGTCTTGGGCCATCCGAACAATGGTATCGTAGACCGCTGTATCTCCATGGGGATGATATTTACCAATAACATCACCAACAATTCTTGCAGATTTTTTATATGGGCGATTAAAGCTATTACTCAGCTCATGCATCGCAAAAAGGACCCTCCTGTGAACAGGTTTGAGTCCATCTCTTACATCCGGAAGTGCTCGACCTACAATGACGCTCATTGCATAATCAAGATAAGATTCTTTCATTTCATCTTCTAAGCTAACTGGGATTGTTTCTTTAGCGAATTGATCCATATTTTACTTTATTTTGGTTGTTTAATTTATGTGAATTTATTTGTAATCTTATCATGTAACCCAGTTGAATAAAGGGGGTTTTATACTTATTTATTAAGGTATTTTAAGTCATCTTTTATATCTTCAATATCCTCTAAACCAACTGCAATTCTGATTAAATTATCTGATATACCTACTTCAAACCTTTCTTTATTAGTTAGTCTAGAATGTGTTGTTGAAGTTGGGTGAGTAATTGTAGATTTAACGTCTCCAAGATTAGCTGTAATTGAAAGAATTTGAGTGGAATCAATCGTTTTCCATGCTTCTTTTTTTCCACCTTTCACTTCAAATGATACAATTCCACCACCAGAATATTGCTGCTTAAGAGCTAGACCATATTGAGGGTGAGATTTAAGTCCTGGATAATACACTTTCAAAACTTTTTTCTGTGACTCAAGCCATAAAGCTAGTTCAAGAGCATTTTTAGAGTGAGCATTCATCCGCAAGCTTAATGTTTCTAATCCTTTTAAGAATACCCATGCATTGAATGCGCTCATTGTAGGACCGGCAGATCGCAAAAATGAATAGACTTCTCTCATGTCTTTGTTATTACCTAATACTGCACCACCCAGACATCTACCTTGACCATCAATATATTTTGTTGCGGAGTGAATAATAATATCAGCACCAAATAAAATAGGTTTTTGAAGTGCTGGGGTACAAAAGCAATTGTCGACGACTAACTTAATATTAGATCTATGAGCTATTTCAGCGAGAGCTTTTATGTCGCAGATTTCTGTGAGTGGATTAGATGGAGTTTCTACAAAAAATAGTTTTGTATTTTTCTTTATTGCATTGGACCACTCATCAAGATTGGTAAAATTCACATACGTAACATTTAAACCCCATCGCCTTAAAATATTATTTAAAAGCTGAACTGACGTACCAAAAATACTTTTTGATATTACTACATGATCCCCAGCAGTACACAGCGACATAAAGCAAGCAAGAATAGCTGACATTCCACTGGAAGTAGCTACACATATATCAGCTCCCTCGAGGGCAGCAAGGCGTTCCTCAAACATTGTTACAGATGGATTTGTAAATCTAGAATAGACATTACCATCCTTGGAGCCTGAAAATCGGTTAGCGGCTTCTGCAGCATCCTTAAATACAAAGCTTGAGGTTAGAAATAAAGCCTCAGAATGTTCTCCCTCCTCTGTCCTTTTAATTCCGGCTCTTATGGCGTCAGTATTAAATTTAGTTTTCTTCATATTTGTGTATATCTAAAATTATATATAAGTTTACAGCCAAAAAAAACCCGTTCAGCTATGACGAGTAATCATTGCTTTAGCTGTTATTTTTATAGCGCCCGCAAGCTATTAATTTCAAATTAGCGCCTCTTTATTATGAAGAAAACTATGTTCTTCGTCAAGATAGATTGACTTAAACAGTCTCCTGATCAGCCTCCTCGATTGAGGTATCAATTAAATTTAAATCAAGTTGAGAAGAAGGGTTTGATGACTCTTCATTGGTTATATTTTCCGATCTTCTCAATTCAATCTTATTTAGATAAGCTTCATCGATGTCACCAGTAACATATTCCCCATTAAAGCATGAACAATCAAAACTATTAAGTGAAGAGTTTTCTTTGGTAATATTAGATTTTAAATCCTCCAAGCTCTGATAAATTAAGCCATCAGCACCAATTTCATTGCTAATATCTTTATCATCACGTTCATGCGCAATCAACTCATTAAGCGTTGGCATATCGATACCGTAAACATTAGCAAATTTTACGGGTGGTGCTGCTGAAGCAAAAAATACTTTTTTAGCGCCAGCATCACGAGCCATCTGCACAATTTCCCTTGATGTTGTTCCTCTAACAATGGAATCGTCGATTAATAATACATTTTTATCTTTAAATTCAAATTTAATAGGATTTAATTTTTGACGTACTGATTTTTTTCTAAGTGCTTGACCTGGCATAATAAAAGTTCTACCTATATATCTATTCTTGATAAATCCCTCTCGAAAATCTACCTTTAGATTTTTTGCAACCTGTTGTGCACATGGTCTACTTGTGTCTGGTATAGGGATAACAACATCTATCTTAGTATCACCCCATTCCCTTTTAATTTTTTTAGCTAATGTTTCCCCCATATTCAACCTTGTTTGATAAACGGAAACTCCATCAATCATTGAGTCAGGCCTTGCTAGATAAACATATTCAAAAATACATGGGGACTTCATTGCTGATGGAATACATTTTTTTGAATAAAAATTTCCATCCAAGTCAATGAAAATAGCTTCACCAGGCTCAACGTCTCTTAGCAACTTAAAACCCAAGACATCAAGAGCAACGCTTTCAGATGCCACCATATACTCGGGTCCATCCTGAGTTTCATTAATACCAATTACTAGAGGTCTGATACCATTGCTATCTCGGAATGCAACTAAGCCAAAGTTAGCGACCATTGAAACTACAGCATATGCTCCTTGGCATCTTTTAAAAACTGTAGTAACTGCATCAAAAATAATACCAGAAGTTAATACATTTTTTTGAGTTGCTTGTTCAATTGAGTGAGCTAATACATTTAATAGTACTTCGGAGTCTGAATTAGTATTAATATGCCTAAGATCTTGCTTAAAAATATCCTCTTTCAATCGGTCGGCATTTGTTAGATTACCATTATGTCCAAGAACAATCCCATAAGGAGAGTTAACATAGAGTGGTTGTGATTCGGCGTTTGATGAAGAGCCTGCAGTTGGGTACCTTACATGTCCAATTCCAGCATTTCCAACAAGATTTCTCATGTGCCTAGTATGGAATACGTCTTTTACATAGCCATTATTTTTACGCATATAAAAACGACCTTGATCAGATGTAACAATTCCTGCTGCGTCTTGACCGCGATGTTGAAGAACTAACAAACCATCGTAGAGCATCTGGTTTACGGGTTTATTAGCTACAATACCGATAATTCCACACATAAGGCTCTCTTATAAAATTAGGTAAGCATACTGTCGTATTTTACATTGATACGCCAGTCAAAAGGTAAATATGGTAAAGTTTTTTTCATGGTTTCTTTGAGCAATATAATTACGGACGACTCATACCATGATTCAGATAATGAAAATTCACTTTTCTCTACTAAATAAATAATAAGTATAGATATTAATAAGCCTCGAATAAACCCAAAAAAACCACCCATAAAAATATTAATAAAGCTTAATCCTGCTGATTTAATGAACTTATTTATTAGTTTAATAATTAGAGCTGATACTATCAATACTAAAATGAAAATAGTAAGGTAAATAATAATATTATTAATAGATTTTTCGAAACCAAAGGGAATGTATGAGATATAAATGCTACTGTATTTATCAGCACAGTAAAAAGCTAATACAAGACCAATTACAGCTAAAAGTTCTCTTATAAAACCTCTATAAAAACCGAAAAATAATGATATTAGAATAATAAATGCAAAAAAGTAGTCAATAAACACCATTAGATTATTCTCTCTTGATCATTCCAGGAAGATTCTCACCTCTAAGTATAGTCAATGCTGTTTGAGCTTCTATTTTTGAATTAAATACCGTAGTTGATAACCTTAATTTTTCTTTACCAGACATCTTGATCATTTCTAGCCGAGCCTCATAACCCATAGACTTTATTTTACCAAGTAACCTACTTGCATTAATTTCGTCTGAAAAAATTCCTATCTGTATAAAGTAAGACCTATCATTGTCACTAAAATTTTGAGATTTCTTTTTCTTCAACAATTTAGCTACTTCATTCGTCGCTATTTTCGATAAATTTTTAGATTTAACAATATTACTACCAATAATGATGTCATTGCTTTTTTCTAAGAATGAAATTTTTATCGGGTCTTTTAAATTAATGTTAGTTCTATCTTTAAGAAAAAAAATTGATAAAACAAATAATAAAATTAAAATGATAATAGCGCCGAACAAGCGAATTTTTGCACGCCTTATCATTATACTTTCTTGAAATGATTCTTTGTTATCAGCCATTAGGAGTTATCTTTTTTAAACATTCAGAAACAGTATAAAAGGAACCAAACACTATTATATTATCATCAAGTGAGGATTTTTTGAAGGCATTCATATAGGCTTCCTGTAAATTATCACTTGGATATATTAGGGACTCGTCTTTATAAGACTTTATTGTATTTAAAATCTCAATAGTGGGTCTAGCTCTTGGTGATTTTATTTTAGAAATATACCATTCATCAACTAACTCAATGAATGGAGCAATAATGTCTTCAATTGACTTATCTTCTAAGACTGAAAATACTGCATAAACCTTTCCTTTATTCTTAGATTTTGATATGAAATTATATAAAGATAATGCTGCTTCTGGGTTATGAGCAACATCAACTATTATAAAAGGATTTTGAGAGAGAATTTCAATGCGACCTTTTAAATGGCAGCATAATAAGCCGTTCACGATAGCATCTTTTTTTACTTCTAGATGTTTACTCAATAATTCAATACACCTTAAAACTCCTGCAATATTTCTCATTTGATGGGAGCCCTGAGCCTCGGGATATGGCAACTCAACTATACTTTTCTCTGTGCTTATATAATCAAAGGTTTTATGATTACAATTAATTTTATAATTTTTACCAATAATTGAAACATCTGCATTAATATCACTTGCATAATCAAGAACAGAATTAGGTGGATTGTCAAAATTTATTATTGCATTTTTATTTTTTCTAAATATTCCAGCCTTTTCGTAGCCTATTTCCTCAACAGTATCTCCCAGATAATCTTGATGATCTAAACTAACCGAAGTAATTAATGATATTTCTGGATCAAATACATTAACTGCATCGTGACGACCACCAAGGCCTACCTCTAGAATGGCGATATCTACATTAGATTTTATCATTAAACTCATTGCAGCTAATGTGGTTGTCTCAAAGTAAGTAAGCGGTATTTTACCCCTACTACTATCAATAAATTTAATTGAATCAACAATCAGGTCATCACTTAATGATTTTTTATTAATGCAAATTCGCTCATTAAAATTAAAGATATGTGGCGATGTATAGCAACCGACATTAAATCCAGAGCTACATAGAATTGATTCAAGAAATTTACAAGATGAACCTTTACCATTTGTTCCTGCGACAAGAACGACCGGGAAGTTTGGATTTAAATTACATAATTCTTTAACTAGCTTTACTCTATCGAGCCCCAACGAAATACTCTTAGAGTTTATTGAGTCTATATAGGCGAGCCAATCATTTAACAAGTTTGACGAAGGGCGATCTATGGGCACTAATTTACGTTTAGCGTTGACATTAAATTTGCTAATGATTTTCTGAGCTGCCTTCTATCAACAATCATATCAATTGCACCGTGATCTAAAAGAAATTCAGATGTTTGAAATCCTTCTGGTAACTTTTCTCTAACTGTTTGCTCGATTACTCGTGGGCCTGCAAAACCTATTAAGGCTTTTGGCTCAGCAAGTATTACATCACCGAGCATAGCAAAACTTGCAGAAACTCCTCCCATAGTTGGGTCAGTCAGCAAGGAAATAAACGGAAGTTTAGCTTTACTCAACCTAGTTAATGATGCACTTGTTTTTGCCATTTGCATAAGTGACAAGAGGCCTTCTTGCATTCTTGCTCCACCACTAGATGTTGCACAAATAAAAGGGCACTTATTCTTAATTGCAGCATTAACTCCAAGCACAAACTTTTCACCAACAACTGAGCCCATTGACCCCCCCATAAACTTAAACTCAAATACCGCAATTACTACTGGTATAGACTCAATCAGACCTTGATATAATATCAACGCATCGTTTTCATTGGTTTTCTTTTGAGCTAACGATAACCTGTCTTTGTAGCTAATAGTGTCCTTAAATTTTAGCGTGTCTATAGGTGATATTTTATTAGAAAGTTCAATTTGAGCAGGAGTATCTAAAAGTAATTTAATTCTCTGTCGAGCTGAAATTCGATTATGAAAGTTACAGTTCGGGCAAACTTCCATATTCTTTTCAAGATCAGATCGATATAAAACGGATTGGCATGATTGGCATTTATGCCATAATCCCTCAGGGATGTTCTTCTTAAGCCTACCAACAATCTTCTTAATTTTTGGTGGAACTACATTTTTTAACCAACTCATATAGTTTTGACTCTCATTTTATTTTTAAGAAATATTACTTTTCATTTCACACATTAGATTTCGGATGTTATCTAAAAGGTCTTCTTGGCTTGAATTTTCAACTTCGTTAATAATTCGACTTCCAATTACAACAGCATCTGATATTAATGCAACTTGCTTTGCAGTTTCTGCATCTTTAACACCAAAACCAACTGCAATAGGAAGGTCACTATATTTCTTTATATTATTAACTTTTTCAGAGACTTGTTTAATATCAATATTTGCGGACCCTGTGACACCTTTTAGCGATACGTAATATAAAAATCCAGTTGCTTGCTCAATAATAAGATTAATTCTATTATCTTCAGTTGTAGGTGATAAAAGAAAAATACTATCTATGTCTTGTTTCTTTAGTAGCGCTACAAAATCTTTCGATTCTTCTGGTGGGTAATCAACAGTAATAACTCCATCGACATCCGCTTCTTTAATAAGGTTAACAAAATGTTCAATTCCAATTGCTTCTATCGGATTTGCGTAGCCCATTAGGATAATTGGGGTATTGGTATCTTTTTTTCTAAATTCTTTTACCAATTGAATTGTTTTTTTTATCCCAACATTGTTTGCCAGCGCTCTCTCACTTGCTCTTTGAATAACTGGGCCATCTGCCATAGGATCTGAAAAAGGTATTCCTACCTCAATCATATCTGCACCGGCTTTCACTAGGGTATGAAGCATCTGAACGGTCATATCTGGATGCGGATCACCTGCGGTAATAAAAGGAATTAATGCTTTTTTATTTTCATTTTTTAAACGAAGAAAGGTAGATTGAATTTTTGACATAATTTATAAAGTAAGCCCAGCAATCCCAGCAACTGTATTGATATCCTTATCGCCCCTACCCGACAAGTTAACTAAAATAATTTGATCCTTAGCCATTGTTGATGCAAGTTTTTCTGCATATGCTAGGGCATGACTTGTTTCTAATGCAGGGATGATCCCTTCAGTCAAACAGAGATTATGAAATGCTTTTAATGCATCGTCATCAGTCACAGCAACATATTCTGCTCTGCCGGAATCTTTAAGCCAAGAATGCTCAGGCCCTACACCAGGATAATCTAAACCAGCTGAAACTGAATGAGTGTCTATAATTTGCCCTTCATCATTTTGCATTAAATAAGTTCTATTTCCATGTAATACTCCTATAGGGCTATTTGATGTTAAGGGTGCTGCATGCCTCCCAGTTTCGATTCCATCTCCTGCCGCCTCCACACCTATTAATCGAACTTTTATGTCATCAATATAAGGATAAAATATTCCCATAGCATTTGAACCGCCACCCACGCAGGCCAAGATAGCATCTGGCTGTCTGCCAGTTAAATCTGGCATTTGTGTTCTACATTCCTTACCTACAACTGAATTAAAATCTCTCACCATCATGGGATAAGGATGCGGGCCAGCAACAGTACCAATAATATAAAAAGTATCTGATACATTAGTAACCCAGTCCCTTAATGCCTCATTTAATGCGTCTTTTAATGTTTTAGAGCCACTTTCAACCGGCACTACTGTAGCGCCTAATAACTTCATCCGATAAACATTTGGTGACTGTCTCTTTATGTCCTCTGACCCCATGTATACGACACACTCAAGCCCCATTCTCGCGGCTATGGTAGCAGTAGCTACACCATGCTGGCCGGCTCCAGTTTCTGCAATAACTCTGGGCTTACCCATTTTTTTTGCTAATAGCGCTTGGCCAACCGTATTGTTTACCTTGTGTGCTCCTGTATGATTTAAATCCTCTCTTTTTAGAAAAATCTTTGCACCACCGATTTGGTTTGTAAGTCTCTCCGCAAAATAAATTGGGCTTGGTCTCCCAACAAAATGCTTTAAATCATGATGAAATTCATTTAGAAAATCAGGGTCGTCCTTAAATTTTTCATAAATTTCCTTTAGCTCATCCAATGCCTCGACAAGTGTCTCAGCTACAAAGGTTCCACCAAACTGACCAAAGTGGCCAAAAGCATCAGGTAAATCATACGGCTGCATTTGTAACTCCTAAAATAAAATTTTTCATTAACTGGTAATCTTTTATTCCTTTACCACTCTCTATTCCACTACTAACATCGACACCATAAGGACTAATTAATTCCAATAAATTTTCCACATTGTTTGGATTTAAACCTCCAGCAACGATAAATGGTTTTGATGTATTTAATGGAATCGATTTCCAATTAAAAACTTTTCCAGTCCCACCTCTTGCATCTTCAGAGTAAGAATCTAATAAAAGGGCTTTCGCAGATCTAAAGTCTTCTATACATTTTAACAAATTTATACCGGATTTCATTGAAATTGCTTTAATGTAAGGTAAATTATATTGGCTGCAAAATAAAGCATCTTCGTCACCATGAAACTGAAGTAAATTTACTGGGCATGCTTCGATCGCTTCTTCTACCTCTGATTTGCTTTGATTAACAAATAAACCAACTGTCGAAATAAATGGAGGTAATTTCTGAATTATTTTATTTGCCTCTTTTGGGCTTATAAACCTAGAACTTTTAGAATAAAAAACAAACCCTAGTGCATCCACACCTAACTGAGATGCTTTAATTGCATCTTCCAAATTAGTAATACCACAAAATTTAACCTTAGCTATCAATCTAATTTTCCAAAAAATTTAAGTTTGTTATTTGCTGTTGGTAATCCCCATTTATCATCATACTTTATATTGGATAGATATAAACCATTTGGCATAAAGGTGGGTGGAGCTTTTGACCTATCTTTTTGAGATAGTAGTAAATTAATAAAATCAGGATTTTTTAATTCACGTCCAACTATAATTATTGCGCCAATCATATTTCTTATTTGGTGGTGTAGAAAACCATTTGCTCGAATAGTAAAGATATAATCCTCAGCAAATTGGTTGACATCAAAAGAGTAAATTTGTCTTACTGGAGAGGCTGCTTGACATTCTGAAGATCTAAAGGAGCTGAAATCATGCTCACCAATAAAATTCATGCAAGCCTGATGAACAAAATTATAATTTAACGAATAAAAATTCCATCCAGCATATGCATTAAATATAGCAGAATTTATTGAGCTATTAATAAGAAGATATTGGTATTCTCTTAAAATGACCGAGTATCTTGAATGAAATTTATCAGGAACCTCTTGTGCCCACATAATTCTTATAGACAATGGTAATAAGGAATTCACGCCTTTTACCCACGCACTAATTGGTCGAATAACATTAGTATCGAAATGAATTATTTGACCAAGTGCATGTACTCCAGAGTCAGTCCTTCCTGCAGCAGTAATAGTAATTTTTGATTGGGCAATAGAGGATAAAGCAACTTCAATTAAGATCTGAATATTAGGAACGTCAGTTTGCCTTTGCCAACCACAAAAAGATTGCCCATCATATTCGACTGAAGCAGCAATTCTCATAATATTAAGAATTGTATTAATATAATTATAAAGATAAAAAATATTAACCAAATATAATCAATTACTTCAGGCTTAATGATGGTAATTTTATTATTTAGAATATTAATATTTTTACTATCTAATTGGCTTACTATGTCCTTGGTGATACTAGAGAAGGTAAATTTATTTTTTTTAAAAATCTCTAAATATTCAAAAGTTAAATAAATTCGTGAAGAAAGTCTTTCAATATCAACTCCTACAAGTGTAAATGGATAACAAACTTTTATCAAAAACCTTATGAAAAAATCTTTTGGAAGTATATCCATCAATATCATTACAAGCATAAAAATACTAACAAGACGGAATAAATTTTCTAAAGCAATAAAAATTCCTTCATATGAAATTGATATAAATGAATAATAAAATATCAATTCACCAGGAGTTGTTAATGGGTAGATTAGAAATATTGCAAATAAAAAATATTTTATCTTCTTGATAAGTGCAAATGTTGAAAGCTTCCTAATACCAGCTAATAAAAAAAGTAGTAAGAAGATAAACACTTGAACGCCAAAAGATAGTTTCCCAATAATAAAAAGAAGCACTAAGCCTAGAAACAATATAAATGAATTCTTCATTTATATTTTCATCTTGAATTATCATCCTCATTATTATTAGTCGAGTCGGTAACATTCATTTTAGTATCACTAACGGTATTATTTTGAAATGAATCATTCTGTAATGAATTTCTTATTTGGTTTTCATTCGAATCAGAACGGTTAATAATGCTTCCGCCTTCGTTGGTATCATTTTCAAAAGTTTCTGATAAACCTGAGAAATGATTAACATTAACTTCCTTCTTCCTTTTTCTGACCATGAATAACAAACCGAGTAACAAAGTTAAAAGAAAGAGAAGCAACAAAACAAAAATAGGTTTAATGGGCTTATTATTTTCTTCATCGTCAATAACAACTTCTTGAATAATATCCTGATTCAGGTCAGTAACAGAAGAAATAAATGTATTTGAGTTACTCACAGAAGATTGTTCTTCAGCAATATTATTGTCATCCATCAAAAGGTTCTTTTTAAACTGCTTAGAATTATCTATAGAATTTTGAATATTTTCCTTAGCTTTTATTCCTTTATTCTTTTGATTGATTAATTTTTGATTACTATTTTCAATTGCTTTTAATGCCTTTTCTTTTTCAACTAATTTTTTATTTGCAATCTCGAGCTCTTTTTTGAGCCTAGATAGCTCATCTATATCTTTCTTCTTTTCAACTATTTTTATTTTAACTTTTTGCTTTTCAACTACTTTCTTTTTAATCTCTTTCTTTTTGACCTCTCTGTTTTTCTTATTTTTTGACTGCAAAATATCATCCCAGTTGGTATTTTCTCGCTTAAGAACTTTTCGTGCTTCAAGGTGGGATAATTTTTTATAGTAGTCACGCAAAGGTAACGTTAATTTCTTACCCTTAATTAAGCCGTTGAGATTCCCATCAAAAGAATTTGAATTTGTCTGATATATTGCGATTACTATTTGCTCAGTAGTAATTCCTGCAAATGAGTTCTCTCTTGCTATTTGAAATAAAGTTTTTCCAGGAACTGCTATAACCGTTTTTTTCTTTTTGCTTATTTGTACATTTTTTTTCTTTTTAGTTATTTTTTTTATCTCAACTTTTTTTATATTTTCTGACTTATTTTTTTCATTAACTTCTTTTGTTTCTTGATTTTTTTTTCTAGGGGAGGTTTTTAAAGGTGGGTCTAGAAGGATAGTATATTCCTTTAAAATTTTTCCACTTGGTGAATCAATTTGAATTAATAAATCTAGGTATGACTCCATAACTGCGACTTTACTTTTCAAATTCAATGAGGCCATATTAGAGTTTATAGCTGTCAATGATAGTAAAATATCATCATGCATTTCCGTTCTCTCAATACCTTGAGAATCATAATTTTCCTTTGCTGCAATGGACGGTTTTAAAAACTCAATTTTATCTTCGTTAGAAAGACTTACCTGAATTGATACATCTAATGGTGAGTTTTGATTTGATTTCAAAATAATCTTACCTAGTTCCAGTGATTGGACATTTAGTGATAATAAAGCAACTGAAAAAACTATTAATTTTATAAAATTTATGATCAATTTATTTGTCCTTATTAATTAAAATTTGCAGCATCCTTCTTAAGGGCTCAGCTGCCCCCCATAATAATTGATCACCAACAGTAAATGCTGATATTAAATTATCACCAAGAGCTAGTCTCCTTACCCTTCCAATTGCAATTTCTAGACTACCTGATATAGCTGCTGGAGTTAGGCTATGTATACTTGCTTCTTTTTCATTTGGAATTAACTTTATCCAATCATTAGCAGATTTAATTAAATCATTAATCTCAGTTAACTCATAATGTTTTTTAAGTTTTATAGTTAGTGCCTGACTATGAGAGCGCATTGATCCAATTCTCGTACAGAGCCCGTCAACATTAATTTTCTCGTAATCATTCATTAAAATCTTGTTTGTTTCGAATTGACCCTTCCACTCTTCTTTGCTCAATCCACCACCAAGATCCTGATCTATCCATGGTATTAAATTTCCTGCAAGTGGGACCTGAAAATTTTCTATGCTAAATTCGGAAGAATGCATTTTTTCTAATACTAATTTATCCACATTAAGTATATTAAAATCTGTTTTTTTTAATTCTGATTCAGTTGACGAGTGAAGTTCCCCCATTTGAACTAGTAACTCTTTCATATTTTTTGCTCCTGCACCACTAGCAGCTTGATAGGTCATGCTTGAGACCCATTCTATTGCACCCTCTTTAATCAAGCCATGCAATGCAAGAAGCATTAAAGACACGGTACAATTCCCACCTACCCAAGTCTTAGTCCCGTTTTTTAATGCATTATTAATCGATTTTTCATTAATTGGATCAAGAACAATTAAAGCTTTATCATCCATTCTTAATGTGGAAGCAGCATCAATCCAGTGACCATCCCAATTTTCTTTTTTTAGATTCACATAAACTTTCTCAGTGTAATCTCCACCTTGACAAGAAATAATAATATCCATTTCTGAAAGGTTTTTAATGGAGTGAGCATCTAATAGAATTTTTTCTCCATTAATAATCTCTGGAGCATTCATTCCGAATTGAGATGTAGTGAAAAAGAAGGCGTTAATATTATTAAAATCATCCTCCTCTTTCATTCTGTCTAATAAAACAGATCCAACCATTCCCCTCCAACCAACAAAACCAACTTTTTTCATTTTTATCCCTTTAGTCTCTCAACAACAGCATCACCCATCTCTTCACATCCTAGTAATTTATTACCATCAGAATAAATATCGGCTGTTCGGTAACCATCATGAAGTACTTTTTTAACAGCCTTTTCAATTACATTAAACTTAACTTGGTCATTAAATGTATATTTAAACATCATTGCCAATGACATAATTGTGGCGAGAGGGTTAGCCTGATTTTTACCTGCAATATCTGGTGCCGAGCCATGGCTAGGCTCGTACATACCTTTATTATTTTCATCTAACGAAGCTGAGGGTAACATACCTATCGATCCAGTCAGCATCGATGCTTGATCTGATAATATATCACCAAAAATATTGCCAGTTACAATAACGTCGAATTGTTTTGGATTTCTAACTAGCTGCATAGCTGCGTTATCAACATACATATGACTAAGCTCAACACTTGGGTAATCAATTGCAGTTTCTGTAACAATTTTCCTCCATAATTCAGTTGTCTCAAGAACGTTTGCTTTATCAACGGAACATAGTTTTTTAGCTCTTTTATCTGCTGTTTTAAATGCTACATGAGCAATTCTTCTAATCTCAGACTCTGAGTAACGCATTGTGTTAATGCCTTCTTGCTCCCCATTCTTATTAATTGAAATTCCACGCGGTTGCCCAAAATAAATATCACCTGTCAGCTCTCTGATAATCATAATATCCAAATCTGAAACAATTTCTGGCTTTAGGCTTGATGTATGAACTAGTTCAGGAAACATTATTGCTGGTCTTAAATTAGCAAATAAATTAAGAGCTTGTCTAATTCTAAGTAAGCCTCTCTCTGGACGCTTATCTCTTGGAAGTTTATCGAACTTCCAGTCTCCAACAGCACCAAGTAATACTGCGTCTGCATTTAAAGCAATATTAAGAGTTTTTTCAGGGAGTGGGTCCTTAAATTCCTCGTATCCTGCGCCCCCAATCGGTGCGTATTCAATTGAATCAGTCAGGCCGAACACATCAAGAACTTTAACAGCTTGCTTAATAATCTCAGGCCCAATTCCATCTCCAGGTAAAACTGCAATCTTCATAAACCTTCCTATTTATTGAGCCATGGGAACTGGCTATGATAATTATTTTCAAACGTTTTAATATCAGCTTTGTACTTTAATGTTAAATCTATTTCGTCTAAACCCTCTAGCAAGCAATATTTTTTAAATGTATCAACATCAAAACTATAGCTATCACCGCCGTCAATAATTTTTTGGTTTTCTAGGTCAATATTTAACCTTAAACCTTCTTCACTTTCAGCTTTCTCGAAGAGAAAATCTGTTAAATTTTTATTGATTGGGATCGGAAGAATGCCATTTTTAAAGCAATTTCCATAAAAAATATCAGCGAAACTTGGAGCCAAAATAATTCTAATACCGAAGTCTAATAAAGCCCAAGGAGCATGTTCCCTGCTTGATCCGCAGCCAAAGTTTTCTCGAGCCAACAAAATAGTTCCACTTTTATATTGAGGTTTGTTCAAAACAAATTCAGGATTAATTTTTCTTACAACTAACTCTTTCCCAGGCTCGCCCTGGTCTAAATATCTCCATTCATCGAATAAATTCGGCCCAAACCCTGACTTTTTAATAGACTTTAGAAACTGTTTAGGAATAATTGCATCGGTATCAACATTCGACCTATCCAACGGAATGACAATACCTTCATGTTTAATTATTGGTAACATTTACTCAATCTTCCTAACATCTACAAATCTTCCGTGTATAGCTGCTGCAGCTGCCATTTGAGGGCTTACTAAATGAGTCCTTCCACCTTGACCCTGTCTACCTTCAAAATTTCTATTGGAAGTAGATGCACACCTCTCCTCTTTTTCTAATCTGTCAGCATTCATAGCAAGACACATCGAACAGCCTGGCTCACGCCATTCAAAACCAGCTTCGATAAATATCTTATCTAAACCTTCTTTTTCAGCCTGCACCTTAACTAACCCCGATCCTGGAACCACTAATGCTTGCTTAATATTTTTTGCTACTTTTCTTTTTTTAACAATATTAGCGGCAACCCTTAGATCTTCTATCCGTGAATTTGTACAAGATCCAATAAAAATTTTATCGAGGTATATGTCAGTTATATTAGTGCCTTGTTCTAACCCCATATATTCCAGTGCCCTCTCATAGCCTTTTTTATTTGACTCTTTTATCTGTTGCTTTGGATTGGGTATTACTTCATTTATCCCACACACCATTTCAGGAGAAGTCCCCCACGTTACCTGTGGCTCAATTATTGATGCATCTATATTAATAACCTTATCAAAAGTTGCACCTTCATCACTTACTAAATTTCTCCAATCATCCACTGCCTTATTCCATAGATCTCCATCTGGAGAGAATGGCCTGCCCTTTAAGTAATCAACAGTTTTTGAGTCAACTCCTATCAGACCAGCTCTTGAACCAGCTTCAATTGCCATATTGCACAATGTCATCCGCCCTTCCATACTTAAGTCTTTTATTGCAGTCCCAGAGAATTCTATTGCATAGCCATTACCTCCTGCAGTACCTATTTGTCCAATAATATGAAGAGCAATATCTTTAGCGGAAATATTATCACCAACCGACCCTTCAACATTAATCTGCATGGTTTTAAACTTCCTCACAATTAAACATTGTGTGGCAAGAACATGTTCAACCTCAGATGTTCCAATACCCATTGCTAAAGAGCCAAAAGCCCCATGAGTACTGGTATGAGAATCACCACATACAATTGTCATTCCCGGAAGGGTTGAACCTTGCTCAGGACCGATAACATGAACAATGCCTTGTCGTCGATCATTCATTTTGAACTGAGTTAATTTATATTGATCGCAATTACTATCCAAAGTATCTACTTGAATTTTTGATACTGGGTCTAAAATACCTTGTCCTCTATCTGTGGTAGGAACATTGTGATCTGGAACAGCAAGAATTGAATTCGTTCGCCAAATTGGTCTATTTGCATTTCTAAGACCTTCAAATGCTTGAGGACTAGTAACCTCATGTATTAAATGGCGATCTATATAAATTAAAAAAGTATTATTGTCTTCACGAACAACATGCCTTTTAAATATTTTTTCGTATAAAGTTGACGCCATCTAAAAAATTA
>MDTF01004290.1_pt1 | contig 18584 bp, 22 predicted proteins | sample 811191 | NCBI WGS metagenome assembly MDTF01 (sample SAMN05326649, study PRJNA326480) | marine metagenome | isolation source: seawater | place: Southern Ocean | collected 2011 | reverse complement strand
GAAGACTGTGTCGAGTGGAAATATTTTGAAAGATTTGAAGAAGAAATTGGTAGTAAAATGAAACCGTATCGAACAGAATGGATGGTATGGAACAAAGAATATCAGTTGGCTGGATCAATTGATATGATCTTTGAAAATCCGGATGGAACTTTGCAAATCTATGATTGGAAGCGTTGTAAGGAAATTAAAAAATACAACAGATATCAATCCGCAACAACTGCTTGTATTTCACATCTTCAAGACACCAACTTCTGGCACTATTCTCTCCAATTGAACACTTATAAGTGGATGATTGAAAAAATGTATGGGAAGAAGGTTACAAAAATGTATCTTATATGTCTTCATCCAGATAATAAAAATGAATCATACCTTCAATATGAAGTCTCACCTATGGAACAAGAATTGGAGGACTTAATGGAATTGAGAAAACAAATGCTTGGAGAATCTTCGTCATTATAATATAATTAATTTGTATAAATGAATGTGTATTTGGTAATACTGGTGCTAATACTTTTTGTTATATTATTAATTATACATTGTTGTAAAGAAAAACAATTTGTTTTAATGACACCGGCCGAATATGGTCCTCAAGAATATGTTGTTTTAATAAGTCCTGATATAAATACAACTCTTTCAAAACAATTAAAACCAGAATTGGTGACCAATGTAAATAAAGAAAGACTTTATGATATGGGTTTAGGTGAAGGGTTCAATACGATTGTAGATGTACAGGCGCAGGAAATCAAGGCTCTTAGAGGAGGAACAAAAGTCATTATAATGTTTAGAAATAAGGAAAATTATATTATTTATATGAAAATAATGAAAAAACATGGTGTTAATTCATCTGATTTTATGTCTATTTTTTGTAAAGATACGTGTGATATTTGGGCGCGAGATACAGGACCTATTGTAGTTTATAATGCTAACAAAAGAGTTGGTGTATGGGCGAGATGGGTGCAATGGGGATATTATCAACCTCCTGGTGTAATGTATGGACCTAATTATATTATTAAAAATAGCAACAACTTTGAAAAGGCCAAATCATTTGAACAATGGAGTACATGTGATATTCCTAATAAAGTTGCAAAATGTATTTGTGATAATTTAGAAATCCCCACAGTTAGACCAATGTTAGGTGACTATATGTATGCCGGTGAATGTGGAAATAAAAGTTTTAATGGTAAAGGATCTTTAATATGTTCTGAAGTCGTGGAAATGCAAAGAAACCCATATTTAACAAAACAACAATTAGAAGACATATATAAGAAATATTATGGTATTGATCGAACTATATGGGTAGGTGCTGGTGTTGATAATGATACACAAGCTTTTAATAACAGCGCAGCAATAGATACTAAAACAAGACATGGCAATGGTCTACCAAAATTAACTCCCTTAGAAAAAGACGGGAAGCGGGTATGGGTTCCAATAGGTACAGGAGGTCATATTGACGAATGGTGCAGATTTGTAGGAGATAATAAAATTGTCTTATCATATGTTCCGAATTATATAAAATTAGATAAAATATCCGAACAAACTAAAATAAGAATGGAACAAAACTACCAAATGATAAAAAAAAATTATCCAGATCTTGAAATATACAGAATTCCGGACGCGCCCTTATTTTATTTAGACATAGACAGCACAGATGGGACTTATTCTTTAATAAATTCACTTAAGACAATGCATACGTTTTTAAGCAATAAAATCACAATTGTTAGCGCTGGTTCATATATTAACTATATGATCAGCAATAAAACAATAATATTGCCAAAATATCATGAAGAGGGTTCAAAACTAGCGTCGGACGCAACTATAAAACGGACAGATAAAGAAGCTCAAGATGTAATGCAAAAATTATTCCCAGACAGAAAAATAGTAAGAATTAATAATTTACCATTAAATTTTGGCGGAGGTGGATTTAATTGTACATGTAAACAGATTCCTGTTAAATTAAATTAATTTATATAAATGAATACTTATTTACATTAACAACTCGATCTTTTAAGTGCGGATAGTTATATGAATTACTTAATAAGTAACTCTGTTATACTTTTTCCAAAATATTATTTCCAAATAAAAACATTATTAGAATTAACCCATTGGTAATTAACCCATTGGTAATAAAACTTTGGTGGCAATAAAACTTTGGTGGGGATGCACTTCACATCTTGCAATATTCCAAAATAATATATTGTAATTTAATATCTATATAATACAAAATGGCAGGTGGATTATTCGGACGACCCTTTGCATTTAATATAAAATGTATAATTTTTTCTATTATTTGTATGAGTTTATTTTTATACAACCCTCAAATTAAAAACCAATATTTCTTATATTTTGCGTTATTTATAATATTTGTAGTCGCATACGTTGCGATGGCGTGGTACGATTTCTATTTTAATTGTGATATATTGCCTCTCAGAAGAGGACCTGATGGAGGAGTAACGCAACAATTTAAACCACCCGCGCATCAACCTAAAAAACAAAATAGAATTGGGAAAGATATAGATAATAAGTACAGAAAAGTTCTAATTTATTTAAGCCACCTTCTTTTTATTGTTCCGCTGCTTATTTATATGTCTGTTTACAGGAAAAATATTAATCCCATTGTATATCCTATTTTGGGAGTACTAGCAGTATTCACAGCAGGTTATCATGGTATAGAATTAATGTTAACTTTTAAAAAAAGTTAAACAAAAAGTTGTTTTTTCTAACTTTTTCTAAAAGTTACTTAAAACTTTTTCATAATGTAATATAAATGGATATCGAAACAAATAATTTGAATAACGGACAAATGTTTTTCATTTTTATAGGAATGTTACCCTTTTTAGCATTAATGCCTTGTTGGATTGTTGGTAAATTTATTTATGAACCATATGTTAAAAAATTTAACGAAGATCTTGATAAATATATGGAGGAATTAAACAAACCACCACCATACGAATATTCTAACCCGTTAATATTAACTGAAAATCCTTCAAAGGAAACAAAAATCAATAATATTGTAATTGATTGTACTCCCGATGGATATGTTGCGATGAGATATAATAAAAAAGAGGATGGTTTTGAGTATTGGAGTGATAAAAATGTGGCGTATAAATATTTAGAAACTGTGGCGAGAAAATATGTAAATTCTTTTGAATGCAGTGAAGTTTACATTAACCGAGAGGGTCTACTAAGAGAAAAAATGCAAAATTTAAGTAAAGAAATCAAAGAAAATATTGAAAAAGAATTGGAAGAAAAAAAATCAGAAGAAAACATCGAGAAAAAAAATGAACCAGAAGAAAAAACGGACGTATTTGTTAATTTAAAAAAGTACAATAGTTCTAGTAAGAGAACAGTTGAACTTAAAAAGAAAATCACACGAGAAGATTTTGTTGCCGACCAAGCCAATAAATACATTAAAAAAGGCAAATTCAAAGATTCTAAGGAGTGGATGTCTCCTATCAAAAAAAAGGAGAAAGAGATGGAGGACGTCGGATATGTGAGTTGGTTAAGTTGGAAAAACAAGGACAATTAATATATTTTACACTTTTTTTCGCCTTGTTTTTCGCCTTGTTTTTCGACTTTTTTTCCGCCTCTTTTTAGTGCGTTTATTTTTCTTACGAGAATGTTTATTGTAAATACGTTTCCCGCGTCTAGACCTACGTTTTCCTCCGCCTTGAGGACCGTCTTGAAGACCGTCTTCAAGACCGCCTTTAGGACCGCCTTTAGGACCGCCTTTAGGACCGCCTTTAGGACCGCCTTTAGGACCGCCTTTAGGATTGGTAGTACTTCTTTTTTCTTTATCTGATTTTATTTCTTCTGCAAGTTTGGTCAACTTTTTGGTATCTATTTTCTCTTCCGTAGTTTTTTTCATAAATGTTCGTATTTTTTTTACAGTTTTTTTTACATCAGCTTCTTTATTCTCATCGACATCTTTGATTAATTCAGAAACGATGGTTCCAAAATTATCTAAATTTTTATTTAGATCCCCCTTATCCTTAGAACAACAACTTATTCCCGATAACATTCCTGATATTAGAGTTCCATATTTTTCTAGAATTTTAAAAATCTTTTCTTCATACCCGGACAACATTTTAAAAATACTGTCTGGATGCAAAGCAGTAATGGCATCTTCAAGTCCATCCCCTGTAAGAGAAAATCCTTCTCCTATAATACCCATTCCAGGAATAGGTATGATACTTACTAATAGTCCAGCAATTGCTGAAGCAGCCTGCACTCCAAAAATAAGTCCGAGACCATGCGCTCTTATTTTATTTGTTATAATTCTTATAATAGCACTAGGAACTTCGTTTGGATATTTTTTCAATAATCTCTGCAAATCTTCCGGCCCTTTTTTAGCACCTGGACTATTCTTACCTATTGTTTTGACCAATGTCTTTAAAATATTAGAAATAGGACTCTTATGTCCGTGTGTTTCTTTTTTAATCATGGATTCATGTCTTGTTTTAGACAAAAATTTATCAATCTCTTCATATTTTTGATCATCTTCAATATTTTTTTTTTGTTTAATTTCTCTTATGCCTTCCAACACTGTTTTCCAAGTTTCTTTGTCCCAATACTGCAATCTTTTACTTAAAATATCCTTTTTTTCACATAAAGGCACAGTGGATTTATTTCCACATAAGTTATTAGCTCTTTTAAAACCTCGATTTTTCCATTCTCCCAGTGATTCCGCATGATCTACTTTTTTTTGAACACCTTCATTCTTTATTTTATCTGCCGCCCTTTTATAATCTTCGTCTCGCTTGATTCGCTGCCTTTCAAATTCGTCGACTTGTTTTTTTCTTTCTGCTTTTCCCATTAACTTATATATTGATACTATTTTTTTTCAACCAACTTTGAAATCCAATACTTTTTTCAAGATTGAAGGACGACCCCAAGAAACCTTTCGCAATATTGTACGCAACCAACTCCTTTGAAGTTAGTTGCTTAATATATTCATCTAATAGTTCTTGTAATTTCGGCATGATTTAATACTAATATATTAATAATACTATTAAATCAATTTTTATACTTTAGAGAAAAAACAAATCAAATTTGGGATGACTACATTGGATTTTAACATAATCTTAGTAATAGAACTATCTATTTTATAACCATTTGCTAACAAATATGAAAATAATAGGTTTATATTCTCAACGCACAAAAAATCGCATAAATTATTGGGGTTTAAAATAACATAATAGCATTGATCTATGGGACAGCAAGGACTCCTTTCTTGGAATGGTGATAATCTTTCTCTATTAACTAATCTGGAAATGTTACGAAGTTTTGGATCTTTGGGTGAAGGAGATATAACAAGGACCTTTTTATAGCATTCATCATGTCTATCAAGATATACTTCCGCCTTAAGTTGATACATATGTAATCATCGTATAAAAAAATTGAACTAAAATAAATAACTTTTTAAGTATTAAAAAAACAACTATGCAACTCAATACAATTTACAGATTTAAATTCACTGAACAGATGATGGGCAATCTAACAGAATTTGCGGGGAAACACCGATATGATGAAAATCCCACATTTAGAGAACGTTGGGATAGATGGCGCGCCAGCAATGAAGAAATTATTAACAGAGAAAATGAGAATTTAACAAAACTTGGATATACCGGAGATATTTATGAAAAAATGTATAAAACTGTACGATATTACCTCAAAAATAAGTCATTGGAAAAAAAAGAGGTGAAAAAACGCCGCAAATATGTGCCTGTTGAAAAAGACATTCTCACTATCATGGATTACCATATTACCAATTTTGGTATTACTAAAAATATGAAACCGGCGTTTGCATACAATAATTTTATGTCGCTATCGGAATATTCAAATGAATTGACTGAAGAAGTAACACGTCTCATGGTATTAGGACTGTCTGAACCCGAAGCAGATGCCAAAATAAAAAAAACATATAAAAATAGGTATTTTACACAACAAAAGGTGTAAAAGATATATTGATTATATATATACTTTAATGATCAATATTTTAAAAGGAGGAAAGATGTTGGCTGAGGGTGGATATGGTTGTGTATTTCATCCAGAAATCGCGTGCAATGGGAAAGAAACAGATAATAAATTTTTTATATCAAAAGTCCAACAAAAAGATTTTAGTGCAGAAAATGAAATTAAGATTGGCGAATTAATTAAAAAAGAGGCGGAAGGAATGGAAAGTAATCCACTTTTAAATAATTTCGCACCCGTGATTTCACATTGTCCGATTAATTTAAGTCAGTTGAAAGTTAAAGATTTGGATAGTTGCAATGTATTAAAAAAGGTAGATACGACTAACTTAATATTAATGAAAATTAGATATATAGATTCAAAAGATTTTGATTCATTCATTATAGAAAATAGTAATTCAAATACTATACTTTTAACCTTAATTTCAGCATTTAACCATCTATTGAAATCCTTAGACATTTTAATAAAAGCGAATGTAGTCCAGTTTGATTTGAAAGGGCAAAATATAGTGTTTGATAGCAAACGCTCTTTACCGATTATTATTGATTTTGGTCTCAGTTTACCCATGCAAGATATAAATCAAAATACTTTATTGAATTATTTTTATATTTACGCTCCAGAATATTACGTATGGCCATTGGAGGTACATTATTTGAATCTATTACTTCATTCCAATCCAGACCCGACAAAGGGTGAACTTAAAAATCTGGCGGTCACATATACTAAATCAAACGCCGGACTCGACGGAATGTCGCACAAATTCAGAAAGGATTTCGAACAAGAATGTTATAATCAATTATTAACATATGAAACTTTAACTCTTACGGAGAGAAAGAACAATGTATTAAAATATTGGAAAACATGGGATAACTATAGTTTATCTATAATTTATCTCAAATTTATATATTTTATTGTAAAATCAAGTAAAAAAACCATTCTAAAAAATAAATTCATAGAATACTTTACCGAAATACTTTTAACGAATATCCATCCAGATCCAAAAAAGCGTATGTCTATTGAAAAAACCTCTGATGTTTTTAATAAATTTATTTACAATAATGATATTAATACAAGCGAACTGTTCCAAGAAATAAGTGAAAATATTGCTGAACATAAAATTAGAATTAACAAAAGTTTCTCTCTCAATAAAAGAAGAATTAGAAGTCTAACAGAAAATTCTATTAGAAAAACAGTATAAGAAAAAATATATTATTGTATTTTTTTTCTTATTTAATGTTTACGACTTTTTGCCTTTTTTGCGTTTGCGTTTTGATGTTTTACGTTTTGGTGATTTGCATTTGTGTTTTGATGTTTTACCTCCTTTCATTGCACCACATTCACCAAGACTACCACATACGACAAGATCTGCTTGTGTAACAGATCCACTACCATCTAGAGCAGGCAATGTACAACCGGAACCGGCCAATGCTGTCCCAGCATCTCCTCCCAATGTTGAAGGTCCTGCTGCGGCGCCCGCGGTAGCAGCAATATCTGTATTACCACCTCTTTGTCTTTTTCTTTTTTTTCTTTTACTTTTTTTACCCTTTTTCTTTTTTTTACCCTTTTTACCTTTTTTATAGGTTCTTTGTTTTTTATGTATTTTTTTGTGTTTTGTTTCTGGACTCTTTTTATAAGTCTTCGCCGCCATTTTTAAAATATCTTTAAATGCTTTACCTGCGTTGGCCTTTTTAGTTTCCATAACATGAATAATCCATTTAGAAAGTTTTCTTTTTTTACCACCGACAGTCATTATATAATAACTATAGAAATAAAATTGAATCCAAAAATTATACAGTTAGCAATTCACAGAATTTCCACAAATGACTAAACCTGTTTTAACGCGATACTTATATTTATTGGATGAAGTTATTTTATCACTACAACAATCCATTCTCCAGAAAAAGGGATTTGATGAATGTATATTTTGGGTTGGCGAATTATATTTTAGCAAATATTACGATAAACTTTGGTTTAATATTTTCAAATTTTACTACAACTTTTGCGCCATACAATATCCTAAATATGAAAAAAAACTCACATCTTTATTCAAAAAATCCACAAAACAGAACGAACTTAAAAATGTTCTCAATGCAGTATATTTGTTGTATTACAGCAAATATACATTCGATGTATTCAAACTTTCCAATATACAACCGGTCCATCCAAATAAAATATATTTGAAGACACCTAAGTGGTTGAAAGATTTGAAAATAGATAAAAAATATTATAATTTCATATTATCCGTCCATAAAAATCATAAAATTAATATTTCGTTTTATATTAATAAATTTGAAAATGTTGACGAGTTATATGAAATAATAAAAAAATATTATAAAACAACACTAAATATGTCCTTGAACAGTATCCCATATAGCAATAAAAAGCATATTTTATTCGCTACAATTATATATCTTATACAAGAAATAGATATAATTCAAAAAAAAAATGTGTTCAGGAAATATGATCATGTTGAGGATATAAAACAGTTGATGAAAGATAATGATGCATTCGCACCACTTTATAGAACGTTGCTTGTGAAACTTAGATATCCAATTAATAAAAATATAGGATGTTATAATTTGAAAAGGTATAATTGTTCAATGGGTATTAATAAGATGTTGTGGTACCATTGGGAATATTTCGCATATAGTTGTCCTTTATGGAGAGAAAGATTTGACGCCTATGATATTGAAATTAATCACAAATCAAAAACAATTGAATTCATAAATGAAGATGAAGAGGAAGAATTTTATGAAACGCATTCATATGAATTTGATGAACAAAGTCTAATCACCCAAAACAAAATTATTGAAAATATACCCAAAAATAGTATATTTGATATGATAAATTCATTCAAAAAAAATTGATGCGAACTTGGAGGATTTATAAATTTAAAAACAACATGCCAAAAGGAGGAAGAAATACCAAAAAAAAGGCGAATAAAAATGCACAACCATCCTCACATGCTCGCGTTCGTATTCCAAAATTGGATGATGAGATGTTTGGTAAGGTTATAGCAATACATGGTGGAAGTCACGCTGATGTGTTATGCAATGATAAAAAAACCCGATTGTTATGTATTCCGGGCAAATTTTCGGGTAGAAACAAGAGAGATAATATGTTACATATGGATACTATCGTTCTTATAGGTTTACGCAGTTGGGAGGTTATAAGACCTGGTAAAAAACAGAAAGCAGATCTACTTTATGTTTATTCTAAGGGGCAAATGGATAGTTTAAAATTGGTTGAAGGTATCAGAGCATTTATATTTCCACCTGGAGAAATGGTTGAAGGAGATGATGATAATGGTATTGATATTAGTAATACTGAAACATGGGAACAAAAAATGGATGAAACCATTACTGAAAATGTTAAGGTTTCGCTGAATATAAATCAGGTTGAAGGTGATGAAGAATTCGATTTCGATGATATTTAATCAACATCTATAACACTATCTATTTCGACATTATTAGAGTTTGATTCAACCAAACTCGCCATTATGGCTGTTTGAAGTTCCTTTTCTTCTTCTCTAAGCAACTCTCTATTCATTATATCCATTATCATGTTTCTAGGAGTTATATTTCGCCTTACATTATCGACCGCGGGAATATCTTCACACTTTATAATTTTTTTAACCTCTTTAGAGTCAAGAGGTTTTCTACATACAGGACAAGACGCATTCTCATTTTTTAACCATTTCAATACCGCATTTTTCTCAAAAATGTGGTTGCATGGTAATTGCGCTATTTCAGCACCAACTACAAAATTATTTAAAGTCATCGGACATGCATCGTTTTGGAATTTACCAATGCTGTATAAGCAATATTTTATACATTTTTCACCTTCTTCTGATAATACACGCTTATACATATTTTGACCGGGATCCGTGAACGATTGTCTAAGTATATTATTAATATTGTCGTCAGGTACTTGAAATAGCGATGATAAAAATGATCTATAATCCATATTAACATTTCCAATTTCTGATTCGATCACACGATTACTCCATGAATTTCTCTGCACATTTGAATTATCTAACCCCAATATTCTATATAACATATCTGTCGGATTTTCCACGGGAGTCATTAAATTATCACTTATATCACTTATATTGCTTATATCACTCATAATGATATATTATAATGCTATTTTTATTTTGTTTTAACACTACTTTATTTTCTAAAATCAAAGTATGCTCTCAAATCATTATCTAAAATATCATATCGTTTATTTGAAAGCAAACTATTGAGTGTTGATATGGGTGTAATTTCTTTCAACTCTCCAATTCCTCTTTCGCATAGACAATTTAGTAAATTAGAACTATATCCGGAAAGCATTGATACATTAGATTGATTTGTTAAAACGGGAAATCCCCTTGTTTTTTTTAAATTCCAAAATGTAATATGGGGTGGTGAATATGGGGTTTTGTAATTAGAATTTAACCCGGCATTGTTATACATGACTTGAATATTTTCATAAATAGAATTAAAATAACTAGTACTATTTTCACGTGGATTGTGCTGAATTGGAGATAAATCTATTTTCATATTTGAGAATACGACAAGGGTCATATTTTTAATTGCAATTGGATGAATGTTATTCTTAATGCAAATATCCAAAATCATTTTTAGCATTGCGTATAAATCTGCATTCAATCCATTCCCAGCGTCACGCATTTGGGTAACCTTTTCAACAAATGTTGTGTCTTTTTCAAACTTAAACCATTTCGGTTTATTGTTAAAAGTCATGATCCTATCCCGAAATGCTTCCGAGTTTACTTCAGATAAACGAATACCGAGACCGATAGCGTTATATAATGATAGACATCCGTCTTCATGCATACCACATGAAGTATCCACGCACGGAATGATATTTCCGACATTTCTATTATTTTTTTTATTACTTTTCCACGCCAGATTGATAGCATCTATTTTTTCGGTTTCTGTCGATTTCACTTCGAATGCATCCTTCACAAGTTGATAAACATTTAAACGCTCTCCATGAACCTTATTGTTTTTAGGATCTAATTTGACTGCATTAATATGAGACTTGAAATTTTCGGCGCACTGTGTTCTGTCTTGTGAATTGTTTTTAATGATGCCCGACTTTTCTTTATTCGCAAAAGATCGAGCTTGATTACGCATTGTTGCAGATGTGACTTTATTAAAGTCTATTTTATCCCAATTTCCATCACATTGTTTGCATTGTACGGTATTGAGGTGTTTATTCAACAATACTAACTCTTTTGTAAAATGAATTTTGCTTTTAACAATTGCTCTTTTCATTGACTCTGGGTTTTTAGCTGTCTTAATAAAATGTGGAAACGCTAATTTCGACATTGCTTCATGAATCCACCCAAAACGCTTACTTTTCTCCCGGGGTATCCATTTACCCACCAACGAAATGGAAATATTGTCGAGTTTATTAGCGTTCATCAAATTATATTTGGTCATATCCAATCGTTGTTGAGACAGAGATATTTGAATTGCTATAAGAATTAGGTAGTGGTTTTCATCATTGGTTTTTTCTTTAATATATTGTGCGAAATATTTACAATCTTTCCAAGATCCAAACGGATGTTCCGATTTTCCCCGAACTACGAAATGTATAAATGCATCTGCTGCCAAATCCTCATAGCCCATTTGATAAAATCCCCAAATTTGCATAAACGCCAATTTTTGTTCTCCCTTTCCACTTATAATATCTCGCGTTTGTCCAATAAGTTTATACATTGTTGAAAATTGTTTTCTATATTTCTTTTCTTTCCCACGCATTAATAAAAGAATTCCCTTGTGTATTTTTTCAATACTTTCATGATCTTCGGAACGTACAAGTTGAAAGAAGAATTGGACGATTTTTTCATCTAATTCGCAAGCCCACATATATTCTAGTTGTCCGTTTTCCCCAACCTGTTTCGGCATAAATTTCGGATTTAAGGGTTGTTCAAACATTTATGTATTATGATTAATCGGAGTTTAAGTCCTTTTACTCTTAGTCTTGCGATTATTCAATTTTTTCTTATGATTTATATAGATCTTTTTTGTCTTATTATTAAATGATTTTGAACTTTCATGGAAAATTATATATAAACTATTAATGCTATGAAATAAATTTATAGAGTCATCGAAAGTAATTAAATCTATTTTATCTTCAATATTTAAAAAATTATATTTACTATTATCCCTTAAATAGGACGATACATCTTCTGGTTCCATATTTATATTCCATTTTAATATTGAAATCGGTTTATATTTACATTTATTATAAGTCATATGTTCTCTCAGGATAGCAATTAATGTTTCCTTTGAAATTTTGGAATCTTCAAGAGGAATAATATCCTTTTTTATATGAAAAAGATTATTTTTAGAATCCACGTACAAATAAAATACCTTAACGGTTTCCAATGTGTCCTTATAAAAATCCTTATAAATTTCTTCGTCGGTTTCAAATTCTTTAATCCATTCGCAATCTAATTCGTCCATTAATATTAGTTTAAATTATATAGTTGTAATTTAAACTAGTATAAACTTTGGTTAAAGTGATGGGAAATCATCTTTTGTTGCAGATAGGTCGAATATTGGCGGCGGTTTCGCCTTTTTATGTTTAACAGCTGCAAATCTTAAGAATGTAGGATTTCGATCTCTTCCTCTATCACGGTCTCTATCACCATCCCTATTAAATGAGTTGTCGGAAAATTCACGATTGTTTGAAAATCGATTGGATCTTTCTTCTTCCTCAGGCTCAAACTCTAATTGTGACCACCTATTTTTTACGGGTTCTGATTTTACTGATTTTGTTTTTAAAAATGGATTACTGGTTTCGGTATTCATGTTATATATTATACCGTTCGATTATTTAAGTTAGTTTATTAAATAAACTGCTTAAAGTTATTTAATAAAACTATATTGGTCTCCTAACAGCAATATTTATTTATAAATATATTTTCGCCTATGATTGTATAGGATTTACAGTAGACCGCATAAAATTGACTTGATTAAGAATCGTATATGAACATTAGTAAAATAATGAATCCCAGTATATGCATTCCTCGTTTAGAGAACAATATCACAAGATCAATGCTAAAAGATGTATTTCAAAAATATTCTTTCGGCGACATAGATAGAATTGACTTGGTGAAAGCCGGTTCTAATTCTAAAAGAGCATTTGTTCATTTCAAAAAATGGAATCTACATTTACCGCATGCTAAAGATGTTTGCAATAGGCTAAACAATAGTGAGAAGGTAAATATTATATACTCATTTCCATGGTTTTGGAAATGTAGTTTGAGCAGAATTCCGAAACCATATTAAATATACATAGAAAATGATAAGTTTTATAAACTTTTTTATATTTAGTTATCATCAAAAATTAAATATAATCTTAAATACTTTTCCAAAAAATTGAACCATTTTTTTGGAAATGAAATAGCGGTATATTAATCATCTAAAACTAAAGTAATTTATAATGTCTTCAACAAACTCAACTTATTCTCGTCCAACTGAAACTTGTGCAACCGAAACTTGTGCAACCGAAACTTGTGCAATTGATGTCCGTCCAATTGAAACTTGTGCAACTGAAACTTGTGCAACTGAAACTTGTGCAACTAAAACTCGTGTAACTGATGCTCGCCCAGTCGAGTGCAACAGAGATAATTCTAAAGGAATTTCCATCTGCATTCCCCGTGTCTTCAACAACATTGGTTGGCGTAGAATCAAAAGGATCTTCATTGACCTCCAGTGGGGTTTTGTCGATCGTGTTGATGTTATTCCGCTTGGAAACTTTAAACGCGCGTTTGTTCATTTTGCTCCGGGTAAATGGAACATGCGCCATCATGCAGAAGTGCTAACATCATTACTTGCTGGAGAGGAGGTCAAAATTGTATATGATGAACCCTGGTTCTGGAAATTGAGTATTAGTCGCTCTCCAAAACCTACTGAATCTCCAACACCGCATGCTAGAGCAAGAGTTTATGGTAGGAAAAAAGTAATTGATATCTCACCGGCAAAACCAGAGAGTAGAATTGCCCCCAAACCTCCTTTAAAAATCGACTGCAACATTCGTGAATTAAAACCTGTATAAATTCTTAAAAAAGAGAAAGGATTGTTCGAAGGAATCGAGACCTTCTGTTTCGAGGTCTGAAAATCAGAGATTTGTTTGCGTCCGAGTCTTCAATAAATTATAATGAATCAATTAAGTGATTAGGTAATTAAACCTGTGATGAAAACACAGGTTCAAAAAAAAACTTTTTTTATATCTTTTACAAAAAATTGAAGTATTTTTTGTAAAAGAGACTCAGGTAAATAAATTTTACTAGAAATATAATGAATTCAATAGAAGTCATTAAAAATCCTACAATTTATGGACCAAGATGGGGTGCGCTACCAACGGATTCAGAATTAGATTCTAACGACCCAGAAGACTGCTGCAACCACTACTTTACAGACCTTTGCACAAAAGACTGTTCGGACCCAATATCTGATATTGATTTAATCAGTACTGTATTGGATGAAATCATAAATAAAGTTGTCTATTCTGTTGACGACCAAATTTCCGGTTTGGATACTATCGAAAATGTACATTATTATACAAAAAAATATGGAGTAGTTCCCGTAGAATGGCGAGATGAAATGGGTGATTTGACATCATTGGTATTTACTTCAAACAGCGATGAAACTAGAAAATTATGGGGTACTAGTTTGACAATTAATTATGACGATAGCGATGACGATGAAGAGTACGATGAAGGAGATAGAGATGATTATTACAATGAGCGTTTGTATTATTTCCATTAAAAAAATTACAATTGAACATAAATGAACATATTTTTTATTAAAAAATTGAACCAGAAAAAGATTAGAAGAGAAGTGTTCATAACCCAAAATGACTAAAAATAGCACAGATTACTACAGAGAGAACAAACTAAACCGTTCCGTTGTATACAGATGCGAACAATGCAACTTTGAAACAACATACGGTAAATGCGTTTTGACCAATCATATTAATGCCCACCACACAATAGAAGCGAATAAACCTTACCAATGTAAAGAATGTAAAAGAGGATTTGCTCAAAAAGCGCACCTAATTTCGCATTTAGATAAAGTTCATGATACCACAGATCCACGCCTAGAAAGAAAAAATGGAAGTATTTTATATTTTATTTCACCAACAACAAAAGAAACAAAGTCATATAAGACAAAGGCTCGACGTGATTATTATTTACAGAATCCCATGCTTAAAAGTAAGGATATACACTCGGGTAACCATATTTATCACGATAACTGTGTTCTTAAAAATCATGATATTCATTACGATGAAAAAAATGGTTTCATCGTAATGAATAAGGTGCAATTAAAAGAACCACTCAAAATTCCAATATTAGTTAGATAGTTGTAAAAATAATTATTTGGTAGGGAATTAAAATTTGTTTGATTTCCCTTCTTTTTTTATAGGAAACTTATAAATGCAAGATGTCTTTTTAAAAAAACAAATTATTACCTATATGGGGAACAAGCGGAAACTGCTTCCACAAATAAATGATATTTTAGATATGGTGAAGGAAGATCTTAAAAAAGAGTTAGTAACTGTGGATGTTTTTTCCGGTTCAGGGATTGTTTCACGATTATTAAAAACCAAATCGCAAAAACTCTTTACAAATGATTTAGCCGGTTATGGATACACATTGAATTCATGCTTTTTATCAACTCCTTCTGAAGAGAAGTTGGAGAGAATTAAATGTTATATTGATGAGGCGAACACATTTGCTCATAGAAAGGATGATTTGGATATTACGAAGTTTGTACAAAAATATTGGGCCCCATCCGGTAAAATTAGTAAAAAACATAGAGTTTTTTTCACCCAAGAAAATGGAATCCTTATAGATAGATATAGACATTTTATAAACTCTCTCCCAAATGAGTATAAATCATATGTTTTAGCCGCATTATTGGTGAAATGCTCCATCCACAACAATACCAATGGGCAATTCTCAGCCTTTTATAAAGACGAAAATGGTATAGGAAAATTTGGAGGTAAAAAGGAGATTGATATTAAAAGGATTACGACCCCTATAAAATTAGAGGTTCCTCATTTCTCCATGCATCCATGCGAAGTCATTATTTCACAAGAAGATGCTAACCAGTTTGTAAAATCTATTCCGGAAGTTGATTTAGTGTATCTGGATCCACCATACAATAAACACCCTTACTCTATCTATTATTTTATGCTTGATATCATTAATAATTGGAAGACGGGTGAGTCTATCCCAGACACAAATAGAGGACAACCCAAAACCTGGAAAAAATCCGATTACAATAGTTTTAAGAAAGCAGAAAATAGTTTCAAAGATTTGATTTCCAATATTAAATCTAAATATATACTTCTTTCTTACAACAACAAGGGAATTATTCCCATCAAAAATATTGAATCCATCTTGGAATCAAGGGGGAAATTATATACCTTCCCACTTATTCATAAAACATATAATAAATTAAAAGGGATAGCAGCGTATAAAAGAAAAGAAGAGTGGTCTGAAGTAAAAGAATTTATGTGGTTAGTTGATACACGGAAAAATTGAATATAAATAAGTATTAAATAATAATTGCAAAAACTTAATCATGGAATTTACAACTCTAGCGTATAGTATTATTTTCAGTGAACATAACAAGTCCGAAGAATTACAGTTCGGTAATAAGATACTCTTACCTTCCACTTTACTTCCGGATATTGATTTAGATGCAGGCACTTCGTATTTTACACTTTCAAATGGTAATACCAGTATAGCGTGCGGTGTTCATGAATATATGGAAAATGAAAATGTTGCTTTTGTTCCTTATTCGATGCTTGAACGATTGGGTTTAATGGACGGAGATTCAGTAAAAATAAAACAACTTATAAATGTCCCCAATGGGGAATTCATTAAAATAAAACCGTATGAAAAAGAATTTATAGAATTTGAAGATCCAAAAGCAATATTGGAGAGAATTATAAGCGAAAACTACCCAATATTATCTGAAGGTGAAGTTATTAGTATTAACTATAACCAAAAAGAGTACCATATTGAAGTAACCGAATGTCTTCCTGAAAAAACAATTCAAACTACGAATTGTAATATAAATGTCGAATTCGAAAGACCGGTAGATATGCCTGAGGATATTCCTGAGGAAACTAAAGAACCCGACACAAGCGTTGAATCACTAAGATTCCCCGGAAAAGGACAACGATTGGGTTCATGCTAAAAATTAATGTCTTATTATCATATAGATGAAAATCGTATACAATAATAAAAAAACGAAATTGGTGAAGAAATCAAAAAATACGTGGGACTTATCTGTTGAATGGCAAGGTGGTAAGAAGAAATTTTGGATTAATTTTCCATTTCCACTAATGAAAATCATCTCAACAGAGAATATTAATGAAATGGAAAGGAAATTTACAATAAAGGCTGAATCCATTAAACCAATGAAACTCTTTTTAAAAGAAAGAAAAAATAAAATCTCTTATGAAGATGGCATGCAGTTTTTGTTTGATATTGGGAATCAAATACAGACTTTAGAAAGATTTCTACTTGGCATACCATTCATAGAAATAGATGATATTGTAGTAATTGATAATAAGCATTTTTTTTATTTGGACGATAGCAAGATATTGGATATTAATAGAACCACGATTGAGATTGACGAACCCTATAAAATATCACCATTTTTCTCTCCAGAATTTAAAAATATTAAGGGTTTACCAGAAGAAATTAGTTATAAGTCAAGTTATTACAGTCTTGGTAGTTTAATAGTTTTTTGCATATTTAACGAGTATTTTGTTGATATGGATATATTAAAACCTATATACACGACAAAACTATATTGGGCGTTAGAGAGAATGTTGCAGGATGATCCGAAAGATCGATTTTACTTGATTATTTAATTTCTTTAGATAGTCTATAAGATGAGTCTGGCTGTATTGGCAAGAAAAACAAGAACTAAACAAAAATTAAAATCATCCAAACGCGGGTTTGTATTAAATATGACAGGTCGTGGTGGTGGTATCGGGTTGTCTGGAATGTCGTATAAACAAAGAGGTGCTGTAAAGTCGGTTAAGCAAAGGTCTAATTGTAAAGAGGGTTGGACTGCAACCTTTGAGTTCATCCCGAATGAAACTAGTGGTCCAAATATTACAACAGCGCAAGGATTACGTTTAGCCCTAGGACTTTATCCTCTTTTCGGCAGTGGGAGTGAAGTCAAACCCCTCGCCACAATCGCCGATAGTTATACGATTCTTTCACAACGTCCTCATATCATTAATGGCGTGACGCTAAATATCATATTCACATTGAAAATGAATTTTAAGAAACTTTATAGCGTAAACATAACACAAGCAGCATTTCAAACACGAGCGACAATTACACTAATAAAATGGGAAGGAAGCGCCCCAACAGGACTTGTTGAATGGTCACTCTATTCTTCTATTAACGGTTATCAGAGAATTGGTAACAGTATCACATTCGATGCCGTGGTTGGTTTTGGTTCAGTTCCAGTAGCAAAATCCCCCGATTTTAGATTTGAAAGATGTAATGGAAGTTGCACTGGAAGTTGCACTGGTAAAACGGGTCAATCAGGCACATG
>MDTF01016585.1_pt1 | contig 18585 bp, 20 predicted proteins | sample 811191 | NCBI WGS metagenome assembly MDTF01 (sample SAMN05326649, study PRJNA326480) | marine metagenome | isolation source: seawater | place: Southern Ocean | collected 2011 | reverse complement strand
GGATAGTATTTTTTCTTTTAAAATCTTCAAAAATTATCTTCTTTACTAATAGCACAATAAAATAAAAATTCACATTTTACTTTTTTTTTAAAGTAATTTCGAGTAGTTTATGGTGTAAGTTATACCCTAATTTTCGACAAAGATTAAGAGTACATTATATTAAATAAAAAAGAAAGAAACTACTTTATGCTAACATGGAAAGAAGTAATAAACTTCGCAACTAAAGGAAATCCAACTCCAGATAAAAGAGTTGAAAAAACTGAAAAAGAATGGAAAAGTCTATTAACTCCTGAACAATTTAGAGTTACAAGACAAAAAGGTACAGAAAGACCAAATTCTGGAGCTTTATGTAGTATTTATGATGAAGGAAAATACAATTGTATTTGTTGTAACACTGCGTTATTTGACTCTACAATTAAGTTTGACTCTAGTTCTGGTTGGCCAAGTTTTACCCAACCAATTAAAGAAAATGCCATAAAATATCATAAAGATGTTTCTTTTGGTATGATTCGAGTTGAAGTAATGTGTAACACTTGTGATGCACATTTAGGACATATTTTTCCTGACGGACCAGCACCAAACGGATTGCGTTATTGTGTTAATTCAGAAGCGATGTCATTAGAGAAAGGAAAGTTTAAAAATGAGTAAAAATACACAAATTGCCACTTTAGGAGGTGGTTGTTTTTGGTGTACAGAAGCTGTATTCCAAGAAGTAAGAGGTGTAGAAAAAGTGGTTTCTGGTTATGCTGGAGGAAACGCCCCAGGAAGACCAACGTATCGTGAAATCTGTTCTGGATTGTCTGGTTTTGCAGAAGTAATTCGAATTACTTTTGATGCAACCATTATTTCTTACGAAAATATTTTAGTTATTTTTATGACGACGCACGACCCAACAACATTAAACAGACAAGGCGCAGACAGAGGCACTCAATACCGATCTGTAATTTATCATTACAATGAAAATCAACAAAAAATTGCAGCAGAAGTATTGACGCAAATTCAACCTTATTTTTCTGATAAAATAATGACAGAAATTAGTCCTTTGCCTATTTTTTATGAAGCGACACAAGAGCATCAAGATTTTTATAAGAATAATAACGGGCAAGGGTATTGCACTTTTGTAATTGAACCAAAATTAGCGAAATTGCGAAAATTACATGCAGATAAATTAAAGTAGTTTATAGCCTTCTCAAGAATTATAATCAGTATCAATAAAATAATATGGTTAAATTATATGGTACAGAAAAATGCCGTAAAACTCAATATTATAAAACATTTTTAGAAACGCGTAATATAGATTTCGTGTTTCTAGATGTTAAAAATAATGAAGAATGTGCAGCAGAATTACGTAACTTGTATCAAAATAAAAAACTAAATTTCCCTACGATTACTCTTAATGATAAAAAATTAAGAAATCCTTCTGATGCAGATCTTCAAAAATGGATTGATAAATTATAAAAAACCATAACGGGCATTGTGCAGTTATTAAAAGAGACGAAAACTACTTATTTAAATTTCTGAATAACTAATTGCTCCAAAATTTAATATAAATGAACTTAAATATAGTAAACACTTTTATATCAGAATTGCCTGCAGATTCTGATTTAGAAAACTCAAGAAGACAAGTCACTGAAGCAGTATTCTCTTATGTAAATCCGAAGAAAACGAAAGACCCAAAAGTAATTCACGTTTCGCAAGAAATGGCTTCTGAGTTAAATATTTCCGAAGAAGAAACAAATTTAGATTTCTTTAAAAGCATCTTTACAGGAAATAAAATCTATCCGAAGACAAAGCCATTTTCTATGTGTTATGGAGGACATCAGTTTGGTAATTGGGCAGGACAATTAGGAGATGGAAGAGCCATTAATTTATTTGAAGTTGAACATCAAAATAAAAACTGGAAAGTACAATTAAAAGGTGCTGGAGAAACACCTTTTTCTAGAACGGCAGACGGATTAGCTGTTTTACGATCCTCCGTTAGAGAGTATTTATGCAGTGAAGCAATGTTTCATTTAGGTGTTCCAACAACACGTGCTTTGTCTTTAAGCTTGTCTGGAGATGCTGTTTTACGTGATGTATTGTATGATGGAAACCAAGCATTTGAAAAAGGCGCAATTGTTTCTAGAATTTCTCCAAGTTTTTTACGCTTTGGTAATTATGAAATTTTTACAGCTAGAGAAGATGTCGAAAATTTAAAAAAATTGGTTGATTATACGATCAAACATCATTTTTCGCATTTAGGAGAACCCTCCAAAGAAAACTATATCAACTTTTTTAAAGAGGTATCAGCAAGCACTTTAGACATGATTATTCATTGGCAACGCGTTGGTTTCGTACATGGAGTTATGAATACTGATAACATGTCAATTTTAGGTTTAACGATCGATTTTGGGCCTTATGGTTGGCTAGAAGGTTTTGATTTTGGATGGACTCCAAATACAACAGATCGCCAACATAAAAGATACAGATACGGCAATCAGCCAAATATGGGTTTGTGGAATTTATACCAACTAGCAAATGCTTTATATCCAATCATTGAAGAAGTTGAACCTTTGGAGGCGATTTTAAATCAATATAAAGTTGATTTTGAACAACAATCATTTACAATGATGAAATCGAAATTAGGTTTATTTACTTCGGATGAAAATGATGCAGTATTAATTCAGCATTTAGAAGATACTTTGCAATTAACAGAAACTGACATGACAATTTTCTTTAGGAATTTAAGTAGTTTTTCTAATGAGAAATCAGGATTTTATTTGGTAGAAAAAGCTTTTTACGAATTAGAAGATTTTTCGGATGCAATAAAAATGAAATGGATTAACTGGTTTGAAAAATATTCAGAAAGACTTCAAAAAGAAACAACTTCATCCAAAGAAAGAAAAGAAAAAATGGATGCTGTAAATCCTAAATATGTATTGCGTAATTACATGTCTCAATTAGCAATTGACGCAGCAGATAAAGGTGATTATACTTTAATTGATGAATTATTTCAACTCTTAAAAAGACCATATGCTGAGCAACCGGAAAATGAAAAATGGTTTGCAAAAAGACCAGAATGGGCGCGAAATAAAGTAGGTTGTTCTATGTTATCTTGTAGTTCATAAAACCAAATAAACACTATGAAATTAGGATTAGGAACTGCAGCTTTAGGAAGACCTCAATATATAAATGTTCGTCAAAATAATAATGAGGGTTCTGATTTGGAAACTTTCAGAAAACATAGTTTTCAAGTATTAGAAGACGCTTATAATTTGGGAATTCGTTATTTTGATACAGCTCCTGGTTATGGTTTAGCCGAAAGATTAGTATTAGAATGGCTGCAAACTAAGAATGATAAAACGATTGAAATTGCCACAAAATGGGGCTATACGTACACCGCTAATTTTGATACAAATGCAACTATTCATGAAGTAAAAGAACATAGTTTAGCAAAATTAAACGAACAATGGGGTTTTTCTAAACAACTACTACCCTATTTAAAAGTATATCAAATTCATTCTGCAACACTAGAAACTGGCGTTTTGGGGAATAAAGAAGTTTTAGCGCAATTAGCTTTTTTAAAAAAAACACATCGCCTTAAAATAGGTATAACAACATCAGGTACAAATCAAGTTGAAGTAATAAAAAAAGCGTTAGAAATTTTGGTTGATGGAGAATCAATTTTTGATTTATTTCAAGTAACTTATAATTTTTTAGATCAAAGTTTAAAAGAAATTTTAGCCGAATTAATTCGTCAAAATAAATCGATTGTTGTTAAAGAAGCTATGGCAAATGGTCGCATTTTTAAAAATGAAAGATATCCTCATTATAATAAAATGTATTCAGTTTTATATAATTTATCAAAAAAACACAACGTAGGTATAGATGCCATTTCTCTTAAATATTGTGAACAAACAATTGCTGATAGCATAGTTTTAAGTGGTGCAAGCAATACTAAACAATTGAAAGAAAATTTAAAAATGAATTCATTTTCTCTTTCCATTGATGATATTGAGGTCTTGAATTCTTTTAAAACTACGCCAGAATCTTATTGGATAGAAAGAAAAAAATTACAATGGAATTAGCTAAAATTTCTTTTGGTGGTGGATGTCATTGGTGTACAGAGGCAGTTTTTCAAACTTTAGTTGGCGTCACTAAAGTAGAACAAGGTTGGGTTTCATCAACTAAAGAAAATAGTGCTTTTTCTGAAGCTGTAGTTGTTCATTTTAATGTCAAGGATATTAATTTGGAAACCTTGATTGAAATTCATTTACGAACTCATAAGAGCACTAAAAATCATTCTATGAGAACTAAATATCGTTCGGCTATTTATTATTTCTCTCAGCATGAAAAAGAAAAAAGTCAAAAAATAATTAAAGAATTACAATTTGATTTTGAAGATAAAATCATCACACAAATATTAGAGTTTAAAAGATTTAAATCTTCAATAGAAGAATTTCAGAACTACTATCAATCAAATCCTGATAAACCTTTCTGTGAAAATTATATCAATCCAAAATTACAGTTTTTATTACAAAACTTCTCAAATCACGTTCGTAAGAGTAAAGTCCGGCATCTTATCTCGACTATCTAAAAAATCAAAATAATGAATACTGTTAGATTAGAAATTGAAAACAGAAAAGGTCTAAAACTACAAGCTTATTTAGAATTACCTGCAAATCAAAAACCAAATCATTTTGCAATTTTTGCACATTGTTTTTCTTGTAATAGTAATTTTAATGCTGTAAAAAATATCAGTCGTTCCTTATCTAACCATGGTTTTGGAGTTTTACGTTTCGATTTTACAGGCCTAGGAAAAAGTGAAGGAGAATTTGTTGAAAGTCATTTTTCTGCCAACGTGGAAGATTTGCTAGATGTTAGTAATTTTCTAGAGAAAAATTATAAAGCACCTTCTTTATTAATTGGTCATTCGCTTGGTGGTGCTGCTGTTATTGTTGCAGCATCTAAACTAGAAAGCGTAAAAGCTATAGCAACTGTTGGAGCTCCAGCTTCTGTAGGCCACGTGACTCATTTATTTTCTCACGCAATAGATGATATTCCTAAAAAAGGCGAAGTTGAAGTACAAATTGGGGGTAGGCCTTTTAAAATAAATCAAGATTTTGTTGCTGATTTCAGCAAAACAGATTTACCTGAAATTATTAAAGAATTGCGAAAACCAATTTTAGTGATGCATGCTCCTTTTGATAAAATTGTTGGGATAGAAAATGCACATCAAATTTATCACAGTGCTATTCACCCAAAAAGTTTTGTGAGTTTAGATGATGCAGATCATTTACTCTCAAAAACTTCTGACAGCAACTATGTTGGTAATATGATTGGAACTTGGGTAGCACGTTATTTTGAACCTAAAGAAAACCAAATGATGTCTGCGGATGGAGAACAATTAGTGGCACATTTAAATCTATTAGAAGATAATTTCACAACTTCAATTCAAACTAAAAAGCATTCTTTTGTAGCTGATGAACCTACAAGTATTGGCGGTGATGATTTTGGGCCTTCTCCTTATGATCTTTTAAGTGCAGGTTTAGCAGCTTGTACAGTGATGACACTAAAACTATATGCAGCACGTAAAAAATGGGATCTACAGGAGGTCTTTGTCTATATTACATATTCTAAAAAACACAGCGAAGATTTAGAGTTTGATTTAGGTAAACCTATACGTTTTGACCATTTAAATAAAAAAATAAAGTTTGTTGGAAATTTAGATAAAAAACAAACACAACGCCTAAAAGAAATTGCTTCGAAATGTCCTGTTCATAAAACATTACAAAATGAAGTTATTATTGACACCAAAATCATATAATTATGAGCATTATACAAAACATTAAAAATTATTTTACCGCTAAAGCTGCAGGAGAAACACGCGAAAAAGCACCAGTTGGAATTTGTCCAAATTGTTGGGGAAAACAAGAATGGGAAGGTGACTTTTACAAACTAAATAGAGGAAACAAGTTGGTTGGAAATAACCAAACGTATAACAACTTCATTCAAAAAATTGTAGAAAATAATATTAGTGGAATTACTATAAATCAAGATAATTATGAATGTGAAACTTGTAAAATAAGCTTTAAAAGATAACTTTAAAAGTTTTATATTTAGAAATAAATTTTAGTATTCATCAATGGTTCACGAACTCCAAGAAATTATCAAGCAGGCAGACATCAATCAACAAAAAAGATTGAAAAATGTGCTAGCAACTGTGGTACATCTAAAAGGTTCTTCTTACAGGAAAGCAGGAGTTAGGATGCTGATTTCTGAGGATTTAAATTCTGTTGGAGCAGTTAGTGGTGGTTGTGTAGAAAAGGAAATTATTCATCGAGCAAAGAGTGTTTTTTTAACCAACAAGCCAAAGATCATCACTTATGATGGTCGTTACAAGTTAGGTTGTGAAGGTATTTTATATATTTTAATTGAACCTTTTTTTATTTCTGATGATTTTATAACATCTTTTTCTAGCGCTAATTCTAAAAGACAAACCCTGAAAATTGAAAGTCATTTTATAAAAGAGGATGAAGCTTTTGGTGATTTTGGCTCTACTATTACTTTTGAAAATAAAGAGTTATTTGAGTTTTCAAAAACCTTCAAATCTAAAAATAAAGATGATGGTGATGTTTTTTCTCAAATTTTACAACCCAATTTTAAACTGATAATAATTGGAGGTGAGCATGATGCTGTTAAATTGTGTAAAATAGCGGCTAGTTTGGGTTGGGAAATTGATGTAATTACTTGCGCAAAAGATAGTAAACAGATTGCCAATTTTCCTGGGGCAAGCGATGTTATTGGTGATACGCCAGAAACAATTCAATTTACTAATATTGAAGAAAATACTGCTATTGTAATTATGAATCATAGTTATGTACAAGATTTAAAATACTTAGTAAAACTCTCTGAATACAAACCAAAATATATTGGTGTTTTAGGCGCACCTAATAGAAGAGAACGTTTATTTAATGAACTTTTTGAATTTGTCCCTGATATTTCTGATGTGTTTTTAGACAACATTTACACACCTGCAGGTTTGCATATTGGCGCGCAAACTCCTGAAGAAATTGCGCTTTCTATTGTTGCAGAAATTTTATCTGTAGTTCGTAAAAAATCACCATTTTCTCTGCGAGAATTAAATGGTAAAATCCATAATTAATTGATGAAAAATATTGCTGTTTTAATATTAGCTGCCGGAAAATCATCTAGGATGCATAGCATTAAACAGTTAGAAAAAATCAATAATAAGACACTCTTAGATATTACTTTAGATAAAGTTAATATGTTATTTTTTGAGAATATTTTTTGTGTTTTAGGAGCAAATTACGATGAAATAAAACAAGGAATTATATCAAAAAATATCGCATTTATCAATAACAAAAAATTTGAAAATGGTTTGAGTTCAAGTATCGTTTCAGGAATTAATTATTTTAATGAAAATAAATTAAATTTTGACGGTATCTTTATTTTATTAGCAGATCAGCCAGTAATTGAAATTACTTATTTAAAATCTATGTTAGCGCTATTTAAAGAAAATAACGATTCAATTATTGCATCAAATTATGGAAGTAAATTAGGTGTTCCTGCCATTTTTCCTAAAAAATATTTTACCGATTTACTGCAAATAAAAGGAGACAAAGGCGCAAAAGAATTTATAAACAAAAGAAAAAAAGAAGTTATTTGTCCAAAATCAACAACAAATTTCTTTGATATAGATACCAAAACAGACCTAGAGCTATTTAAAAAATCAATTTTAAAGAGTTAATTTTGTACCTATGAAAATAATCAAATATTTATTATTTACCTTCATAATTATATTGACTTCTGCTTGTGCAACCATGAAAATACAAGTTGCAGAAAATCAAACATTCAAATCTAAAAAAGAGGCTTCAGAAATTATTCATTCATTTTATTTAATTGGTGATGCAGGTAATTCTACTCTTAAAGAAGATTCACAAGCTTTAAAATATTTAAAAAAGAAAATTGAAAATTCAACTAAAAATTCAACCCTAATTTTTTTAGGAGACAATGTTTACGAAACCGGAATTCCGAAGAAAAAATCTAAAAAATATCCTTTAGCAAAAAGAAGAATTGAAGCACAAACGAATGTCGCAAAAAGCTTTAAAGGAAACTCAATTTTTATCCCAGGAAATCATGATTGGTATAATGGTTTAGAGGGCCTAAAACGAGAAGAAAAATTAGTAGAGAAAGCATTAGGTAAGAAATCTTTTTTACCACAGAATGGATGCCCATTAGAAAAAGTAGACATTTCTAAAGATATTGTTCTAATAATTATCGACACACATTGGTATTTAACAAATTGGGATAAACACCCAACTATAAATGATCATTGTGAAATTAAAACAAGAACAAAATTCTTTGATGAGTTTGAAGGTTTGATTAAAAAGGCAAGAGGAAAAACAACTATTATTGCAATGCATCACCCAATGTTTACCGTTGGTTCTCATGGAGGAAAATACTCGTTTGCTAGTCATTTAAGTCCTTTGCCAATCTTAGGTTCTATCAAAAATTTAATTCGCAAAACATCAGGACTTACAAATACTGATATCCAGAATAAAAAATACAATGAACTTAGAAAACGCATCGTAACTTTATCTCAAGAAAACGACAAAACTATTTTTGTTTCTGGTCATGATCATAATTTACAATATATCGTAAAAGATAATCTTCCTCAAATAGTCAGTGGTTCTGGCTCTAAAACAACTGCAACAAAATTAACTGGCGGAGCAAAATTTTCATACGGAGCTCAAGGATTTGCCAAGTTAGACATCTATAAAGATGGATCGTCCGAAGTTTCTTTTTATAGTGTAAATGACAATAAAGTAGTGTTTAAAACTCAAGTTTTATCAGCCAATGAGAAGAAGGTTTTAACCACATTTCCTGAAAATAGAATTATAGAAAAAAAAGCATCTATTTATACTAAAGAAGAGGTTACTAAAAGTAAAAAGTATCGTTTTTTATGGGGAGAACGATATCGAAAATATTTTGGAACCTTAGTAAATGCACCAATTGTTGATTTAGATACACTTTTTGGTGGATTAAAACCAGTAAGAAAAGGAGGAGGACATCAGTCTAAATCTTTACGATTGCTTGATAAAAAAGGGCGTGAATATGTAATGCGCGCTTTGCGAAAAAATGCTGTACAATATTTGCAGGCTGTCGCTTTTAAAGATCAATACATAGAAGGTAAATTTGATGACACAGCTACAGAAAATTTACTGTCTGATGTGTTTACAGGATCACATCCTTATGCACCTTTTACTATTGCTAGATTATCTGATGCTATTGGCGTTTATCATACAAATCCAGTTTTATATTATATTCCAAAGCAAAATAGTTTAGGTCAATTTAATGATGAATTTGGAGACGAATTATATATGATTGAAGAACGTGCAGCATCTGGTCATGGAGACAAAGCAAGTTTTGGTTTTGCGAACAAAGTAATTAGCACAGATGATTTATTACATAATTTAAATAAGAATGAACATCATATTTTAGATGAAGAAGCCTATATAAAAGCACGTTTATTTGATATGCTAATTGGAGACTGGGACAGGCATGAAGACCAATGGAGGTGGGCTGTTTTTAAAGAAAAAAAGCAAACAATTTACAGACCAATTCCTAGAGATAGAGATCAAGCATTTTCTATTTTCGGCGATGGGGCTTTATTGAACATAGCAACGAAAATTATACCTACACTACGTTTAATGCAATCGTACACAAAAGAATTAAAAAGTCCAAAATGGTTTAATTTAGAACCGTATCCTTTAGATATGGTCTTAATTTCTAGGTCTGATAAAAATGTTTGGGACAAACAAGCTAAACTCATAAAAAACAATATTACGGATGTAGTAATTGATGAAGCTTTTAGTAATTTTCCTGATGAAGTAAAAGATGAAACAATTCTCGAAATAAAAAGAAAACTGCAGGGAAGAAGAAGTAATTTACAGGAAATTTCAGACTCCTATTTTGGTCATGTGAATAAATTTCAAATTGTTAAAGGAACTCAAAAAGATGATAGGTTCGAGATTGAAAGACTAGAAAATGGACAAACAAAAATTACTGCTTACAGAATAAAGAAAGGAAAAAAAGATGCAATTTTTCATCAGCGAATTTATAATGAATCTGAAACAAAAGAAATTTGGATTTATGGTTTAGATGATGATGATGTTTTTGTGGTCAAAGGCAAGGGGAAAAAGCAAATAAAATTAAGAATTATTGGTGGTCAAAATAATGACATCTACAATATTAAAAATGGTAAAAACGTAATTATTTACGATTTTAAATCAAAGAAAAACACCTTTAAAACAAACAAAGGGAGAACTAAATTAACCGATGATTATGAAACAAATGTTTATGATTATAAAAAATTCAAAAACAATAAAAATATAATTACCCCAACAATTGGTTATAATCCTGATGATGGTATTAAAGTTGGATTTTCAAATATTTATACAGCTTATGGTTTTGAAAGAAATCCTTTTACCTCTCAACATTCACTTTCTGGTGCTTATTATTTTTCCACGAATGGTATTGAACTTGATTATACTTCTGAAATTGCGAATGTATTTGGTAAATGGAATTTTGGTATAAACTCTACTTTTACAAGTCCGAATTTTGCTATGAATTATTTTGGTTTAGGAAACGATTCTTCAAATCCAGAAGCAAATGATTTAAAAGATGAAGATTATAATAGAATAAAAATCAGTAAGTTCCTTGTAGGTACTTTTATAAAATGGAAAGGTGATTTAGATGGAAAACTAAAATTAGGTGTAAAATATCAAAGAATTAAAATTGAAAATACTTTTGATCGATTTGTGAGAAGTCAATTTATGGCAAACAATCCAATCTTTGAAAATCAAAAATTCATTAATTCAGAGGCCAGCTATCATTTTGAAAACACAGACAATACTGCATTCCCAACGATGGGAATGAAAACAGAATTAATAGCAGGGTATACCTCTAATTTAAATAATGATAACAACTTTGGATATCTGATTCCTTCAATTTCGTTTGATTATAAATTAGTTTCTAGCGGACAAATAGTGTTCGCTACAAAATTAAAAACACATTTTACCTTTGGGGATTCTTATGAGTTTTATCAAGCCGCAACTATTGGCGGAAGTGATGGTTTAAGAGGTTATAGAAATCAACGTTTTACAGGTAAAAATTCATTTTATCATAGCTCTGATATTCGTTTAAATTTTAGACAAATGAAGACAAGCTTAGTGCCTCTTAATATTGGGTTATTTGGTGGCTTTGATTATGGAAATGTTTGGGGACAGCAAGATTCTTCATTTAAAAACAGTAAATTTAATACTTCTATTGGAGGAGGAATTTTCCTTAACGCAGCAAATATGATTTCAGGAAATATTTCTGCATTTAATAGTGAAGACGGCGTAAGACTAGCATTTACATTCGGATTTGCATTTTAATATTTTATATGACACAACTAGCATTAATTTTTGGTTCTTTATTCGGATTTACAGCTGTAATATTTGGAGCTTTTGGAGCACACTTACTAAAGAAAAAACTAACTTCAGATCAGTTACAAAGTTTTGAAACAGGGGTAAAATATCAAATGTATCATGCAATTGTATTGCTTGTACTGGGATTTAATTTAGAAAGAACTAGCACAATTGACACCTATATTATCTATGCTTTTGTTATAGGAATATTTCTATTTTCTTTCTCAATTTATGGCTTGGTAATCTCATCAGCAAACAATAAAAAACTAAAAATCTTAGGACCAATTACACCTTTAGGGGGGCTTTTTTTGGCTTTAGGTTGGGGGTTGTTAATCTACAGGTTTATCGTTTAATTAATTTAAAGATGATACAAATTACATTTTTCTCTATGAAATTTTTTGAACTGATGATGCAGTGAAGTGGAACATTAATTTAAAAAAATCATATTTAATAACAAGTATATTCTCTGTTGTTAATTTGGTTAATTCCAGGCTTTAAATTAATTAGTTGCATTATGCAACTAATATAGTTAGATTTGTTACTAACTTAAAACAGATTTAAAATGAAAAAAATTCTAATTTCATTATTTTTTGTACTGGGATTTCAAACTATTTTGGCACAAGATAAGATTAGTGATGCTGAAAAAATGGAATTGCTTGCAAAAACCCCTTTTAATACGCTGTATCCAATATCGATTTTTAAAAAGCACAGACAAATACTTTACAGCGCAAATGGGATTATTTTCTAAAGGTGCAATTAATGAAAAAAATGCACACTTAGTATCTTTAGGAACCTCTGCTGCAACAAAATGTACTTATTGTATTCCATACCATATATCAGAAGCAAAAAGACTTGGAGCGACAAAAGAAGAAATTAAAACTGCAATTCTTATTGCAGCAGACGTTATGAAAATGAGTACTTTATTTTATGGAAATGAATTTGACTTAGAAGCTTTTATAGCAATGTTAAAATAAAAAAAAGATTGAAGGAGCCTTAATCTAAATCATAAGAAATTCGTTAACCTTTAATTAAGCTACTTCTAAATCGAGTAATAAGTTTAACTAAAGAATAGAGATAGTCCACATTAGGCCATTTTCATCCGTAATTATTAGTGAATTGTTATCTTTAAAACACACACCTTCTTTTTGAGTTCTATGATTAAATTTAATTTTTTGAACTTTTCCAGAAAAGAAATCATCGTCTTTAAAATCAGTGAAAATTAAAATATTTTTTTGAGAAAGTAAAACTACTTTTTTCCCGTCATCAGAAATATCCGCAGAAGTTATCCAACATTCAAAATCATTACAGTTTTCAAAATCACCAACTAATTTAGCGATGTGTTTTCCTTTTTTTGAAGGAAATTTATACAAAAAGGTTTTTCCGTGTCTACCCTTTACCCTACTTTTTGTAAAAATATAAAAACTATTTTTGAAATAAAAGAAAGCTTCTGCATCAAAATATAAGTCTTTCTTTTTAGGTGGAAATTTCTGTTGATTTTCGTATTCAAATTCAATTTTATCTACTTCAGCATTTTTTTTATTTAGATACCTTTTATCAATTTTTAGAATTCGTAGATTCTTTCTTTTGTTTATATTGTTTCCAAAATCACCAATATAAATATTTCCTTTTTCATCAGAAGTTAAATCTTCCCAATCATGATTTTTAGCTTTAATATAAATCTCTCTTTTAATAGTACCTTTTTTTGAAACTGCAAATAGTTTTGATTGATTCCCTCCATCATTTAACATCCAAAAAAGATTTGAATTTTCTAAAGTTTCTGTTCCTGAAACTTCATTTAACTCTTTTGGTAAATCTGTAAGAAAAATTAACTGTCCAAAATTTTGACAGCTAATAAATAATAGAAAAATGAATATAATTCCTATTTTTTTCATCAATATTAAAGTTTTAGTCTTTTTATGTTTACGAAAAAAATCTAATCAATAATCCTTAGTATTTATAAGGATGTTCCTCCATCTAAAGTAATTGTTTGTCCTGTCATAAACTTTGTGTTATCTGAAGCTAACCAAACTACAGCATCAGCAATTTCTTTAGCTTTTCCATACCGCTTCATCGGAATTACACTTTTTAAAATAGTATCCATTTCTGGTTTTGCATTTATTAATTGACTTAATAAAGCAGATTCTGTATAACCAGGGCAAACTGCATTTACTCTTATGTTTTTAGTTGCATATTCCATTGCTGCAGACTTTGTCATACCAACAACAGCAAATTTACTAGCACTGTAACTAATATTATTTGGTGATGCTTTTAAGCCAGCCAATGAAGCAATATTTACAATATTTCCATGGCCTTGTTTTAAAAATTGTTGCAAGGCAACTTTCATACAATAAAATACGCCAGTTTGGTTTACCGCAATAACGTTATTCCAATCTTTTAAACTAGATTCATGTGTCCTTAATAAATTAGGCCCAATCCCTGCATTATTTACAATAACATCTAACTGCCCAAATTCATCAACAGTTTTACTGATTAAATTTTCAACTTCCTCAAAAACAGCAACGTTTGCTTGTATAGCTAGCGCAACACCTTTATTTGATATAATTTCTTCAGTAACTTTTTTAGCACTTTCTAAATTAATGTCAGAAGCAATAACTTTTGCTCCGTATTTAGCGAAATGAATAGCTGTCGCTTTACCAATTCCAGAACCTGCTCCTGTTACTATTACTACTTTGTTTTTTACTTCCATATTATTTACAAAAAATTAAACGTGAATCTGATAGTGCCGATGCTCTTAATATTGTTGGATAACTTTTAAAACTCATCAACTTAAAAAATTCGTTTTTGTTAGCATATTTTACAATGAGAATTTCATCCCACAATTTTTCTTCTAATGGTCCAATGATAGTCGCCAAAGGTTTTCCTTTAAAAAGGATTTTTGCATCAATTTTTTCAAAAAAAGGAAATGCAGCCATCATATACTCTTTATATGTTTCTATTCCGGTTTTACCTGTTTCTGAGACTACATCTTTGTAGCTTAAATAATTAAGCATAAAAACAGGAATGTTTTCATCAAAATTTGATAAAACTGATAAAGACTCCTTATTTAAAAATTGATGATTTACTGACATATCTAATCTATTGATTTTGTTTTAATCGCTTTTAATGCTAGTTTACAACATAACTCTGCTGCTTTATTTAAATTAGCAAAACGCGGATCTGTAGTCCACCCTTTCTCAAATCTATAATAAATTTGCTGTGCAATAACTGCTATTTTAAACAATCCAAAGACATAATAGAAGACCAAATTATCTACATTTCTACCTGATTTCTGAGCATACATTTCTGCGATTTCACTTCTTATAGGATTTCCTTCAAAAACTGTTGGAGATGGAATTCCTTGTTTTACAAAATCATGATCTGTTGCAACTGTCCAATACCCTAGAGAGGTTCCTAAATCCATTAATGGATCTCCTAAAGTTGCCATTTCCCAATCTAAAACTGCAGAAACTTCTTGCCAAGAATCATCTTTGAAAACAACATTATCGTACTTAAAATCGTTATGAATTAAACAATGCTCATATTCCTTAGGCTGATGTTCTTCCATCCAATTCATAACCATTTCTGCTTCTGGATATTCATCTGTTTTTGCCTTTATATATTGTTTACCCCAGTTCGAAATTTGTCTTTGCACATATCCATCAGGCTTCCCTAAATCTGCCAAACCAATTGCATTATAATCTACATTATGCAACTCTACTAAGGCATCTAACCATGAATTTGCAATATTTTTGTAGTCTTTTTCTGAAATATTTCTCTGTTTCGCTTCTTTGTAATTTAAGATGACTCCTTCTACTTTTTCCATGATATAAAAATCACTTCCTAAAATAGTTTCATCATCAGAAAAACCATGCATTCTTGGAACCTTAGAAAATGCTTTCTGCACAGCACTTTGTACTTTGAACTCACGATTCATATCATGACCTCTTTTGATAGCTCCTTTTGGTGGTTTTCTTAAAACAAATTCTTTATTTTCTATCTGTAACAAATAGGTTAAGTTAGAAAATCCATGCGTAAATTGTTGAACAAACAATTCACTTTCTACAGAATTAATCAGCTTTATTTCTTGTAAATATTTTTTTAAAGCTACTTCTGGCAACTCTTCGCCTTCTCTTACTTTTTGATTACTCATAAGTTATTACCATATTTTTTAATACAGCTTTTCCCTAATTGATACATATGAACTTCGTCGGGGCCGTCTGCCAAACGTAACATTCTTGCAATGGCAAAATAATGAGGTAAATAGGTATCTGGGCCAACACCTTTTCCTCCTAAAATTTGCATCGCTCTATCAATTACTTTTTGTGCCATATTTGGAGCAACAATTTTTATCATTGCTATAATATCTTTTGCTTCTTTATTGCCCGCTTTATCCATTTTATCGGCAGCAGAAAGTGTTAGTAAACGTGCTTGTTCTATTTCGCATTGCGATTTTGCAATTTCATGACGAATGCTACTATACTCATAAAACTTTTTCCCAAAAGTTTCTCTTTCTAGGGTTCTTTGAGACATGATTTCTAATGCATATTGCGCCATCCCAACCAAACGCATACAATGATGTATTCTACCGGGTCCTAGACGTCCTTGCGCAATTTCGAAACCTCTTCCTTCTCCTAAAATAAGATTGGCCTTTGGTACACGAACATTTTTTAATATAATTTCTGCATGACCTTCTGGAGAGTCGTAATATCCTAAAACCGAAAGTGGTCTTACAATTTCTAATCCTTTTGTATTCATTGGCACTAAAACCATACTTTGTTGTTGATGCCTTGGTTTTGAACCATCAGTTTTCCCCATCACAATTGCCACTTTACAATGTGGGTCCATAGCTCCAGAAGACCACCATTTTCTTCCATTAATAACATATTCATCACCCTCTAAAACAATAGAAGTTTCAATATTTGTTGCATCTGATGAAGCAACTTGAGGTTCTGTCATTAAAAAAGCAGAACGAATTTCTCCGTTCATCAATGGTGTTAACCATTGTTCTTTTTGAGCTTCATTTCCATATTTTACTAATACTTCCATATTACCAGTATCTGGTGCAGAGCAGTTAAAAATTTCTGAAATCCAAATTTTACGTCCCATAATTTCTGCTAATGGAGCATATTCTAAATTGGTTAAACCTGGACTTAAATTGCCATAATCTTTAGGTAAAAATAAGTTCCATAAACCTGCATCTTTTGCCTTTTGTTTTAACATTTCTGTTTTGGGGAAACGCTGCCACATATTATTTTTATCACTTTGAAAAGTGATAAATTCTTGTTCTATAGGAACAACATGATCTTCAATGAAGCTTGTTAGCCTTTGTTGTAATTCTTTTGATGTATCTGAGTATTCGAAGTTCATAAATAGAATTTATATTTTAGCACATAGAGACTTAAAGAACTTTCGCTATGTTTCTATATGGTTATTTTTATTTGTAAAACTTTTTATCCTGCAATCATATAACCTCCATCGACTGTGTATACTCCACCTGTCATATAATCCCCTGCATTAGAAGCCAATAAACATGCTAAACCTACAATTTCTTCTGGCATTCCCATTCTTGCACTTGGAATTGATTTTTCTAACTTATTTAGCATTTTTTCATTCTGCCATAAAGCTGCACTGAATTTTGTTTTAATCAAACCAGGGCAAATTGCGTTGGCTTTGACTCCGTATTGTCCCCATTCTTTTGCTTGATTCTTAGTCAGCATTAAAATAGCGGCTTTACTTGTACTATAAATCCCTAGACCAAAACCAGGTGTTAATGCTTCTACAGATGCAATGTTAATAATACTTCCGTTTTTATTTGCTTTTAAATGTGGCAAAACCAAATTTGATAAAGACCAAGGAGCTTTTACATTTATATCCATAATTTTATCAAAAATTGCTGAATCTACATCTTCAATTGGGCCGTAAATAGGGTTGATTGCTGCATTATTTACTAAAATATCAATTCTTCCAAAAGTTTCAATTGTTTTAGTTACCAAGTTTTTACGCTGGTCTTCTTTACCAATATGACAAGCTATTCCTATTGCTTTTAAGCCTTGGTCTGTAAATTCTTTTACAACTTCATTACAAGCTTCTTGACTTCTGCTACTAATCACAACTTGTGCTCCATTTTGTGCTAAACCTTTCGCAATTGCTTTTCCTATTCCTTTGCTAGAACCTGTTATAATTGCGACCTTATTTTTTAAATTAAATTGTTCTGAAATATGTGTCATTATATGATGTACTCTTTATCGTTCTTAATTATCAATATCTCGTCACTCATTAAAGATTCTGCTAATGAGTTCGTCTTTGGAACTTCATATTTAAAGTAGAATCTCGTTGTATGAATTTTACTTTCATAAAAAGTTTCTGAATACTTTCTATTAGAATTACCCAACTCATTTTTAGCATTAACAGCCATTTCTAACCACAACCAACCTAAAACAACAATGCTCATATATTCCATAAACAAATTAGCATCTGCTAAATAACGTTCGTAATTTCCTTTCATTGCAAAAGGCATTAAATGACCTAGTACTTTTTGAGAAAGTTTTAATTTATCTGCTAAAACAGCTCCGTATTTTTTTAGCTCATCATCCGTAGAAGCAAGCGTAATTGTTTGCATTATTTCAGCAACTAATAATTCTAGTGCTTTTCCGTTCTGCATTGGTACTTTTCTACCTAATAAATCTTGCGATTGAATTCCTGTTGTACCTTCATATAAGGAAGAAATTCTAATATCTCTATAGTATTGTTGTAAACTAAAGTCTGTACAAAAACCATAACCTCCTAAAACTTGCAATCCATTATCTACAGACTCTGCACCAGCTTCTGACGGATAGGTTTTAACAATAGGAATAATCATCTCTAACAACAAATGATATTTTTCTTTTTCTTCTTTAGAGGTCGCTGCTGTTACAATATCCTGATATTTTGAAGCCAAAAGCACTAAACTTAAAGAACCTTCTACGATTGATTTCTGTAATAACAACATCCTTCTAACATCTGGATGTTCTATGATTAAACTTTGTTTTTCTGATGGGTTTTTCTTCCCTGTACTTGTTAGTTTTCTTCCTTGAGGTCTTTCGTTTGCATATTGCAAAGAAGTTCTGTAAGC
>MDTF01005780.1_pt1 | contig 18599 bp, 16 predicted proteins | sample 811191 | NCBI WGS metagenome assembly MDTF01 (sample SAMN05326649, study PRJNA326480) | marine metagenome | isolation source: seawater | place: Southern Ocean | collected 2011 | reverse complement strand
TTTTATATAAGCCCGAGTGGTGGAATTGGTAGACACAAGGGACTTAAAATCCCTCGATAGAAATATCGTGCCGGTTCAAGTCCGGCCTCGGGTACCACTTAATTGAGAATAAATAAATGAATAGCGAACAAAATCATGTAATTGGAATCAACCCAAAATCATTAATTCTATATTTCAAGCAATATAGATATTCCTTTATAGCGATATTTCTATCATCAATGATCCTGCTTTCAATTTATATATCAAATATCGCTATAACTTATCGATCATCTGCGGTATTGTATTCATCTGATGAATCAAACCAAGGATCAGCGTCATCGCAGTTAGGGGGGCTGGCCTCAATGGCTGGCATAAATCTCTCATCAGGTGATTCAAACGTATCGTTGCTCGCTATTGAAAAGATTAAATCAAAAGATTTTATTGATATGCTGCTCACAAATTATGACTTCTTACCGTATTTATTCGCAGTTAAGTCCTTCATCCCATCTACAGAAGAAGTTATTTTTAATGATTCAATATATGATGCCAAAACAAAAAAATGGACAAGAAAAGCTAAAGAACCCTATTCAATAATTCCCTCTATTGAGGAGTCACATCGTCAATATAAAAAAATTCTTAACATAGCCGTTAATGAATCAAATGGTTTTGTCTATATATCTATTGATCATAAATCACCTATTTTTGCCAAGTATCTACTTGAGATAATTATTTTTGAAATTAATACATCTATGAAAAATGATGCATTAAATAAGAGCAACCTCTCATTGGATTACTTATATAAACAGTATACAAAAACACCTCTCTCTGAAATTCAGACAGTCATTACCAGTGTGATTGAAACCGAAATAAAAAATGCGATGATGGTCAATTCAAAGATTAATTATGTTTTTGATATAATAGATAGCCCAAATACTCCTCAAAAAAGATATAAACCTGATTTCATTTTATATTATATATTTGCAGTAATGATAAGTTTTATTATTTCTATATCTTATATTGCAGCAAGGATTGGAGTGAGCATATTTTATAATGAACTATAATATAATTGTCGTCGGAGGTGGATATGTTGGACTTTCAAATGCAGCACTTCTAGCAATTTCAAACAACGTAGTTCTTCATGATATATCTAAGGAAAAGCTTAGCCTAATTGATAAAAATATTTGCCCATTCAAAGATAAAGGCCTTGAAGAATTTTTTTTAAAGAATCCAGGTAGAATTAAAACCACTCTAGAGCCAGATAATGATTACAAAAATGCAGATTTCGTAATCATAGCAACACCAACCAATTATGATCCAGATCTAAATTTTTTTGATACGTCTTCTGTGTATTCTATAATTAATAACATTAGGAACATAAACAAGAAAGTTACTATAGTAATTCGATCAACCATTCCTATAGGGTTTACAAAGAATCTTGATGATAGTGAGATTATTTTTGCTCCCGAATTTCTTCGAGAAGCAAGGGCATATGAAGATGCTCTAAATCCTTCTAGGATAATTGTTAGTGACTCCTCTATTCATTCAAAGCTTTTTGCTGAGTTACTTCTTAAAGATACAAAAAAAGATCATATTCCAGTATCTCTCATGCCATCATCTGAAGCCGAATCAGTAAAATTGTTTGCAAATTCTTTTTTAGCTATGCGTGTAGCTTTTTTTAATGAATTAGACATATTTTGTGATGCTAATGAATTAGATACTGAGGATGTCATCAAGGGAGTTTCAATGGATCCCAGAATTGGAAATCATTATAACAACCCGTCATTTGGTTATGGTGGTTACTGTCTCCCAAAGGATGTAAAACAGTTAAAAGCTAATTTTGGAAGCACACCACAGGCAATCTTTACTGCCATTGATAATTCAAATCTAATCAGAAAAAGATACATAGCAGATTCTATTTTAGCTCTAAACCCAAAGATAGTTGGAATTTTTAGGCTTTCAATGAAATCAGGAGCAGACAATTATAGAAGTGCGGCTATTCTAGATGTGATTGAACTACTCAAATCAAAAGTAAAAATAATTATATATGAACCATCAATTGAAACTGATAATTTCAATGGTATAGATTTGTGTAATAACTTAGAAAATTTTAAAACAAGGTCTGACTTAATAGTAGCAAATAGAATAGAAAGCATGATTGAAGATATTTCCTATAAAATTTTTACAAGAGATATTTTTAGAGATAACTAAAAATTTAAATGATTAATATAAAAGATATTGTTGCTAATGATCTTTGTATAGGCTGTGGAGCTTGCGCAACTCAAAACAATCAAATAAAAATTGAAGCTAATAATAAAGGCCAACTAGTCGCCAATCTTGATGCGTTATCAAGGGATGAGTCGGAGTCTATTAGTGATGTTTGTCCATGGTCAAATAAATCAGATAATGAGGATACTATATCTAAAAAATTATTTTCAAGTAACAACATACACGACCATAAAATTGGTTACTATTCGAAGATTTTTAGAGGCTTTGTAAATGATAAAAATATAAGATTAAAAAGTAGTTCAGGAGGAATCATTCGCTGGCTTTTAATGAAATTAAAAGAAGAAAACTATATAGATGGCATAATTCAAGTCAAGGCATACGAAAGAAAATCTAAAGATAATGAAAATAAAAAATTATATTCATATGAAGTTTTTAATAATATTGAAGATATCTCAAAAGCTTCAAGATCTTCTTATTACCCAGTAGAATTTTCTCAGGTAATTAAAGAAATTAAAGAAGATAATAAAACCTATGCAATTACAGGGGTTCCCTGTTTTATAAAAGCAATTAGATTACTTCAAAAAAAAGATCCTGTTATTGAGAGTAAGATAAAATTTACCATAAGCCTTATCTGCGGGCACTTAAAGTCCACTTTTTATGCTGATTTTTTATCAAAACAGCTTAATATTCAACCAGAAAATATATCTAGTATAGACTTTAGAGAAAAACTTGAGAACGCAAAAGCCAATGAAAAAGGTTTAAAAGTAAAAGAAGTATCTGGAGATATTCAAAAGATAAAAGTTAAAGAATTATTTGGTTCTGATTACAATCTTGGATTTTTTCAATATAAGGCATGTGATTTTTGTGATGATATTATTGGGGAAACGGCTGATATATCGGTAGGTGATGCATGGCTTCCTGAGTGTATTGATGAGCCGCTGGGTGAAAGCATAGTCGTTGTGAGAGATCCACAGCTTAAAAAGCTAATAGAAGAATCTGTGAATAAAAAACTTATAACATGTACTGAGCTAAAGCCTGATAGGGTTGTTGAATCCCAATCTGGAGGATATAGGCAAAGAAGAGAAGGGTTAATTGTTAGATTAAATAATGAAATTAACGAAGATACCCCAATAAAACACTTGTCCAAAAGAGTGGATTTATCACTAATCAATAAAATTTCGAAAAAAAGGATTAATATATATAACAAGAGGGTAGAGCTAAGAATAAAAAGTTCTGAATTTTACAATGCTCACAAAAATGAAAAATCACCTAAAAATATAATAAGTAAACTGTCGCCAATCGTGGATGAATATTACTCACTATATAAAGAATCACTTATTATAAGAGCGCTCAAAAAGACAGAAAGAGAACTTAGAAAAATATATGTTAAATACTCTTAAAAAAATTATCTCTAGTAAGGGTGATTATATTTGGATGCTTTTAGCTCAAGCAACTAATTTGCTTTTAAATGTTTCTCTTGCCTTCGCTATTGCTAAGACTCTCGGCCCAAGTGCTTATGGTGTATTCAGCTTCGCATTAATAATTTATGGGCTTTCTTCAATAGTAACTTTATTTGGACTAGAGACGAATCTTGTTAAAAATATAATTGAAGAAAAGTTTACTAGCCCCTTGTTATTTGCTGTTTCTTTAAGGTTTATGGCATGGTTTTTTTCTTTATTAGTGTTCATTATATTTATGAAATTTGGTCTCCCGGAAGATTTAATTGATTATAAAACTATTTTTTATATAGTATTGGGAATATCTTTTTTGGATATATTTCAAGTTTTTTCTATTCATCTTGAAGCCAAAAAGTCGTTTAAATATATTGCTGGCACAAAAATTTTGATAAGTATTATAGTAGCTTTATTTAAAGTAACTGCTTTGCTCAACACTTCCTCAATTTATATCTATGTTTTAATTTTTGGCCTAGAAAGGATTTTATATACTATTGGCTGGATTTATATATATTACGCAAAATATTATACAAAAAAAAATAATTTAAATATAAGCGCCAAAGAACTCATTGTTAATATAAAAATTTTATTTATTGAGTCTTATCCAATTTTCTTAGGAGCTTTATTTATATTTATGTATACTAAGATAGATCAAATTTTAGTTATTTTCTTTTTAGGGCTATCATCCCTGGGAATATATTCATTAGTAGTTAAGGTTGTTGAGGCCTTGTATTTTATACCTGCAATTTTAGGCAATGTCTTAATGCCTGATCTTGTTGCTAATAAGAACAGTATGCAAATACAGGATTATCATGAATATATTGCAAGAAAAGCTTCTGTCTTTTTTTGGATCTCTATACCATTGGCATTTTTGGTAGTGTTAGTTTCTTATGTTATTTCTTTGTATTTAGGTCAAGATTATATCGAGTTTTATAGTCTCATACTTATATATACCTTGGTTTTACCAGCTAGTTTTTTAGCAAATCTAACAAAGAAGATATTAATAGCTGATAATAAAGGATGGGTTTTTTTACAGAGATCTTTTTTTGGCTTTATTCTAAATCTAATTTTTGGATACTTATTAATACCTTTCTTTGGAGTGAAGGCTGCTGCATGGTCAACTGTGATATGTTTTTGGTATGTGGGATTAATATCTAATTTAATATCTAGCGGATCAAGATATGTATTTTATGCACAAATTAAAGGAATTAGAGCGCCATTTTTTATGGCCACTAAAGAATAGTATATTAATTTATCAAACCAGTTTTTTTAAGAAGGTTTTTTGCTACCTTCCTCAGTGGAGATTCCTTGATATAGAGCTCTGTATGGTTGCTTAATAAATCTAATTTAGTATGGTTGCTATCGAAAACCTCTGGAACATTTTCATACCAAAGATTACCATAGATCTGATTCCGTTGCTGTTTAAGATGATCATAATCTATATCCACAGCATGGAGTGAATCAAAACTTGGTTTAAAAATTGATATGGAGTTATTTTGTGATGTTTTTTTTACAGTAGAGCACCAGTCCCAAGGCACCCAACATGTTTCTACATTCTGATTTTCTTTCCAGAATTTTTTTATATACTTATATTCATCTTTAAAATCTAAAAAATGTGTATGAAAGTTTTCAAGATGTGAGTCTTGTTGTGTATAAATATTAGCCATATAAGTCAAAGCCTTATTTCTCATGTCAGGATGCGGGTTTAGGTTATATCCTGTAAGATTTTTTTGATAAGCAGTCTCCACCCTTGTAGAGTTGGAGATATTAAATTTATCTCTTAAACAGCTAGTAAACTCATTACCATTTAAAAACTCGTAAAGCTCCTCTAGAAATTCAGATTGATATTCATTTAGTCTCATTGTCATGCCGTAACCACTAAGGATTTTTACACCCTGACCAACAAGAAGATTTTTATTAAATTTATTTTTATCTTCCAGGAAGGCTATGTAGTCATCTACAGAAACTATTGAGCCTGCAAAGGTTTGTATTTTGTATCCAGCATTAATCAAATCATTAATAAGATCCCTAGTATTATTGGCTGTAGGCCTTTTAATTTGGTTGTTTGTAATAATCTCATTGAAGTGATCTTCTGAAAAAAAATCCATTATATGAAGGTGTTTGAAGGGTGCTTCTTCAAAGGATGCATTTTCTATTTTGCCTAAAAGATAATTATATTTCATCGTAGTATTTTATTTAAAATCATTGTAAATGTCCATATTTTTTGACTTTTCTGTGAATATCCCATTTTCAATCCTCAGCTAGTTAAATTTTAAAAAAAACTTTTATTACATGCATAACAGTGGGTACTATATAATCGGGCCTAATTAATTTTTAAACATGTTGATAATGCAGAAATATAAACATCTATCAAAGCTTTGGGACATTCTATGTGATGTTACTAGAGATGCACAACTTGATAATGGAGCAACCAAGAACCCCGTGGTTGAAGAAGTATATGTTAGAGAAGCTGCTTTCTCATCCAATATTCTTGCTACAAATTATTTAGTTAATAAAATTGAGGATGATTTATTAGTAGCTAAAAAAAATCATAGTTTTGTGCTCTCTATGATTTCTGATGGAGTTACATTTAATGAGCCAATCTGGACTCCTAGAGGAGAAAGCCTCCGAAAAGGAAGCATTCCTGCAACTATCTATCTTTTTGAAGCAATGGAAAAAAGTTCAAGAAAATTAAATGAAGATTCTCCTATAAATAATAATAAAGATGATCTAAGCAGTTATATTGAGTCTTGTTATCTAGGTAATAATCATTATGCACATGACACTGTTGATAAAAAATCAAATGAAAAAGTTTATCCAGTTTTAAATACAACACTTATGGCAGAATGGATGAAATTTAGAATTACATCTAAAGCGAATAAAAGATTAAGCAAAACACTAAGAAAAGAACAATTAAAGAGCGGCCTATGGCCATATTTAGTCTCTACAATTCCTTTTGAAAAAATGCTAGATAAATTTTCGTCAATACTGCCTAAATCATCTCTATTAAAAACAATTTGTTTAAAAATATTTAAAGATAAGTCGCTTTTTTTTGCTGACTTTCATCACCATGTTGTCACCCTACAATACTTTATAAAATCACAAGATGAGTTCAACAAGGATGAAATAAAAATCATCAATAATGGATGGACTTTTATTGAGAATAATATTAAAAAAAGTGACTCTGGTTGGTCTTTAAATTTTAGTTGGGAGCCTCAACCAAATATTCCTCGATATTCAAATTTTAAAGACTCAACTACTTATTTTTTAATTATGGATGTTTTATTTTTAATGTACCAAAAAGACATTTTAAAAAAGAATGATATTTTAAATACAGCAAATATGCTTTCAAAGCATATGATAAAAAAATTATCATTTAAAGACAAAATCTCAGGAAAGTGGTGTTTTCTAGCATACGAGGGAAGTGATTCTGAAATAGAATTAATTTTCCCCAGACCTGCAGAGTCTATTTTTCATAAAGCTCATTTAATGTCAGAGTTAATAATCTTGGCCTGCGAAGAATAATTATGATTGTTGAGATTCACGGAGGTCAATTTAAAAATAAAGGAGCTCAGAAAATGCTTCTTACAGTAATCTCAAGAATGAAGCTAATTAATAAAGATATTATATTTGTTGTTGATCCTTGTGTTGGAAGCGATAAAGAGCTTCAACAGTATGGCATTAAAAAATTATCCTTCTCTAGAAAATGGATGGGTGGTAGAACATTTTTAATCAGATTTCAAATACAAAAAGTAATATCTTATCTAAAATCAATTTTCCCAAACTATTTCCACAACATATTTACGATAGGAGACATTGATTTATTTGTTGATATTGCTGGTTTTGCCTATAGTGATAAGTGGGGGCATAAACCTGGTATCCATGTTTCAAAGCTGGTTAGCTGGTATAAAAAAAATGAAAAAAAAATAGTTTTTCTTCCACAAGCTTTTGGCCCTTTTTCAAACAAATTACTTAAAGAGGCAATGTCCATTACTGTCTCAAATGCTGATTTGATTTATGCAAGAGACAAAACTTCGCTATCATATTTTACTAATTTCAATCATTATAATAAGGTTAAAATTAGTCCAGATATAACTTTTGCAGAAAAAATTGATGTTAAGGGCTCTGGTAAAATTAAAAAATTTGCCATTGTGCCTAATGCAAGAATGCTAGATAGTTCAGATATATTTTGGAAAAATAATTATGTAGATTATTTGGAGCAGATTATTATTTATTCAAAATCTAAGGGATATAATTCAAAAATTATTATACATGATGCCTCGGGTGAAGATTTAAAATCAATCGAGAAGCTACAACTGGATAAAAACATTGAGATACTAACTATTTCTGATCCATGGGATTTAAAGGAAGAATTATCTTCTTATGATATTGTTTGTGGATCAAGGTATCACGCAATAGTGGCATCTTTATCATCTGGAATCCCTTGTATGGCTATAGGTTGGGCGCACAAATATACTGAAATTATGGATGAATTTGATCTGAGTAATTTTATTCTTTATACAGGTATCACTATGGATGAAATAAAAGCCCTTATTGATACCCTGTCTGTTGCGACAAACCATAATCAAATAAAACATTCTATTCAGAAGCAGGTAGATATAATTGATGCTAGTATCAATGCTATGTGGAAAGAAATAGAAATAACAATAAGTTGAGTTTAAAAGTACTCCATTTCACAAGCGGCCCAATAGATGGAGGGGCTGCAAAAGGAGCAATTAGGCTTCATGATGGCCTCTTAAATAATGGGATTAATTCAATTTTTTTATCAGAAGATATATCCAACAATACAAAAAAAAATGTCTATGAAATAGATTATTTTTCAAAACACATAAAAAAAAACCTCAATAAAATTTATCACAAATTAATTTTTTTACCTTATAAGAAAAATGGTATTTTTTCTTTATCCAACTCTCCATTTAATACTTACTCTGGTTTAATTCATGATGCAGATATTTATCACTTTCATTGGATAAGTAGAAGTATAAATATATTAGACATAGCTAAACTTGCAAAAAACAAAACTGTAATTGTTACTTTGAGAGATATGTGGTGGTTTACTGGAGGCTGCCATTACTCCAATGACTGTGACCAATATAAGAGTGGATGCGGTGCCTGCCCTCAGCTAAACTCTGATAATAATTATGATATTAGCTCAAAGGAAGCACTTTTAAAAAACAAGTTACTTCAGAATGTGTATTTTGTTGGTATTAGTGATTGGATATCAGGAGAAGCTAAAAAATCCCATGTATTGAGTAAAAAAAATATACCTACTATTTATAATAGCTACGACCGAAATATTTTTTCTATATCTAGAGAAAAGAAAACTGATCTTAAAAAAGAATTTTTTATTAACACTGATAGAAAAATTATACTAATGGGAAGTGCTCATAACGGTCTAGCTTACAAGGGCATATCAAAATCTTTAGAAATTATTCATTTATTGTCCGATAGTTATCATTTTCTATTTTTTGGCAATAATACAAGTGTCTTTATCAAAGCGCTTTCACAAAAATGCTCTTATTCTGAGCTAGGCTTTGTTGATGAGCATATACTGGCCAAGCTTTATAATATAGCTGATATCTTTATAATGCCCTCAACTCAAGAGGCTTTTGGAAAAACAATTATTGAATCTATTGCTTGTGGAACTCCTGTAATTACATTTAAAAATTCAGCTCCAGGGGAATTAACTCAATTTTTTTATGAAGAAAAGTCTGTTTTTTTAGATGACTACAAAAATATAGGTTTACCCAATTTAATAGAATATGTTGTAAAAAATTATGATCATAAGAGTGCTTCTAAAAAAGCAGCTAAGAATTTTTCTAACAATAAAATAGCAAATGATTATATTAAATTGTATGAAGCAATCCTAGAAAATAATCGATAATATGAATAACTCTATTATACTTACGATAGCATGTGTTACCTACAATGACTGCAAAAACTTAGAAGCAACTATTCAAAGCATTATGGGAATAAAAAATGATAATTTTGAATTTATTGTTATTGATGGCATGTCCAATGATGGAACCCAAGAGCTCCTAAAAAGAAATTCTGGTACTGTAACAAAATTTATTTCAGAAAAAGATACTGGAATTTATAATGCAATGAACAAAGCACTTAATAATGCAACTGGTAGATTTGTATTTTTTCTAGGTGCTGGAGACACTATATTAATCAGTAACATTGAAGAACTTATAAAATTTTTGTCCCAATCTAAATCTTTTTTTATTGAGTTTCCAGTTATGATTGGTGGAAAAAGAAAGCATCCTCCTTTTTCAAAAAAGATTAAATTCACTCATCATCAAGGTTGTGCCTTGAGTGTTAATGCAGCAAGAGCAATTCATGGTTTTGATGAAAATTTTGAAATACATTCAGATTTTCTATTGATGAACAAGGTATCAAGGCTTTGTAAAAATGATTATTTTAGTCAGCCTGTTTGTAATTTTGCTTTAGGGGGCGAGAGCAATAGTGGTAAAAATCCGATTCCTCAGATTAAAGAGCTATTAAAAATAAATAAAATTCTTGGCGGAAACTTTTTAAATTTTCAGTTTATCTTGATGCTTTCAAGACCTGTCTATTATTTCTTAAAAGGTCTTATATGATTTTTTTAGTATGCGCTGGACCTTTTGGTTTTTATTTATTGTTTAGGTGTTTTCTTCCTTTGGTATGGTGTTTTAATTTTATCTATACAAATAACAACCATCATAATATTGAGTTAGTTTATTTCCATACTTTTTATTTACTCATTAATACTTTTCTTTGCATAAAAATTATTAAATATATTGCATATTCGACCATACCAAAACCTGCATACCATAGATCTCTTTATTCAAGATCCGAAGGCTCATTTGGTTTTTATGCTGCAGTTTTTACATTTATATTTTTATATATTGTTCTTGGAGATCAAATTCCTATTTTTGCCGCCGAGGGAGGTTCTGAGGCGCTCTTAAACTTCTCAAAACAAAACAAAACAACATCATGGATAATTTTTGGAATTATAGACTTACTAATTCTTTATTTCTTAGTAACTTTTAATTCCACAGAAGGTAAGTTTAAAAGATATATTTCTTTATTATTAAGCTTATTTGGTTCTATCAGCGCAGGCTCAAAAGTAGGTTTAGTTGCTTTCTTTGGAAAATTTTTCACAATACAAGCATTGTTTAAAAAAGATAAACTTTCTATTAAAACGATTACTTTTCTAATTATTTCATTGCCGCTATCTTTTGCATTTATCTTGATACAATTTGCTCGAACTTTAGACATAAATATTCCTATAAGCAGTGCTGTAGGAGTTCTGATAACATTAGTTTTTAATTCGTCTACTTCTTACTTAAATCAGTTTATAGTTCGTGATGGTATTATGCTTTCTTCTCAATATGCTCAGATGCTTGGAGACTTTGGTTTTATGAGATATTTTCTGAATCCATTTTTAGTTGTATTTGGATATGATGGTATTGGCATGTCTATTGGTCCATATATGGCTGGATTTCTTTATGGTCAGACTAATGATGGCGGCATTAACCCAATTTTGTTTTTTGAATTAATATTTATTTTTGGACCAACCATAGGCATTCCTCTCTCTTTCATTTTTATGTACCTAATTTTTAAATTATCTAAATTTTTAATTAAATCAGCTTTTATCTTTAAAGATACATCTAAGATTATGTCAGCATGTCTTGTGGGAATGTCCTTCCTTTGCTTAACGTTTCTGACTGATACATTAAATGCAATAAGGGCTTTACCATTTTTTTTAATTCCCTTTATAGTAGTTATGGCTTATAAACGTATTTCTAAAAGAAACATTATGATGAGATAATTTAGTATGCTGTTCACCCAATCAATTTTTTGGATTTTTTTTACATTAGTTTTTATAGCACTTCAAGCAAATAGAATTTTTTATAAGAATGTGCTTCTTCAAAATATAATTATTCTGATATCAAGTTATATATTTTATTCATATTGGGATTATAGGTTCTTATTTTTAATAATTTTTTGCACAATACAAACTTTTTATTTTGGCAGGAAGATTGATTTATTTAGAATTAATGCAAAACTTTATTTATTTACCAGCATATCAATTAATATTCTTATATTAGCTGTATTTAAGTATTTTAATTTTTTCTATGAAGAGTTAGTTGTTTTAATTGATAATATTGGATTCAACCTTAATTCCTCTTCGCTAAATTTAATTTTACCGGTCGGTATATCCTTTTATGTTTTTCAGTCACTAACTTATGTAATAGATATTTATAAAAAAGATATAAGATATGAGAAGGATATAATTAAATATAGTACATTTGTTGCCTTTTTTCCGCAATTAGTAGCCGGTCCAATAGAGCGAGCAGGTAATCTTCTACCGCAATTCAGTAAAATTCAATCTCCTTCGGTTTCTGGTGCATGGTATGGCATTAAGTTAATAATTTTTGGACTTTTTTTAAAAGTTGTTATTGCTGATAATTTATCTGGGGTAGTTGATGGTATTTTTAGCAATTACTCATCTCTAAACGGAGGTGTTCTTGCTCTAGGCGCTATATATTTCTCTGCTCAGATATATGGAGATTTTTGTGGATACTCAACTATTGCTATTGGTGTTGCCAAATTAATTGGTTTTGATCTAATGATAAATTTTAAAACACCTTATTTATCTACTTCTATTCAGGATTTTTGGAGAAGGTGGCATATCTCATTAAGTTCTTTTTTTAGAGATTACGTATTTATACCCCTTGGAGGATCAAGAACTTCTAGCTTTAAAGTAAGTAGAAATATCCTAATAACATTTACCATAAGCGGCATATGGCATGGTGCAAATTGGACTTTCATGGTTTGGGGTTTCCTGAATGGACTCGGACTAATTATTCAAAAATATCTACATATTTTTGATTTTCCAATCCTATCAAAATTTCGATTTTTTTTAGGCTGGTTTTTTACAATGTATACAGTTGCTCATCTCTGGATATTTTTTCGATCAGAATCAATTATGGATGCAATTTATTATATTTTGAGAATGTATAGCAACCTAGAAATCCCCAACATGTATAGAACCCCTATTATTTTTGTATTTTTTATGTTTATTATAGATATGTTTATTTACAGAAGTGATAATTTAAAAAAAGAACTGTCCCAGATACCTCTTTTTAATTACATTCTTCTTTCTGCTATTTTTAGTTTATACCTTGGGTATGCTTTATTAAGCAATAATGATCAAGCTTTTATTTACTTCCAATTTTAAATGAAAAATATTTTATATTTTATAATCACCTTATTTCTATTTAACTTTGGGTTGTCACTATCAATCCAAATAATACCCAAATCTTCTTTTTATAAAGATCATTATCTTGCATCAATAGAAGATGCATTAGTTAATTTAAAAAAAACCTCTAATGAGCGTCGAGGTATTTTACTTGGAGGGTCATCATTGGGGTGGGGCGTTTCTGCAGAACAATTATCAACTAAATTTAAATTACAATACATTAATACTGGAGTACATGCTGCTATTGGATATAAAAATATTTGGAATATTTATGAAAAAAGCCTTAACAAAGATAAAGACATAATAATAATATCCCCAGAATATGGCTCAATATCCTCAACTAATATAAGTCCTGAAGTCTGCACACTAACATACTTAAATATCTTTACTAAAATCATTTGCGTACCAACTATACTAGATCATCATATTAGAAATTTATTTTTTTCAAATGTATCAAATAATGAATACAACAGAAATGGATTTAATAGCTTTGGAGACCACATCGCTCATTTAGATAAGAAGAAAAAAAACTTTATACCAAAAAATATCTGTAATAATTTACCCACAAAATATGAACAAAATAAATATATAAACTTTTACTTAAGCAAGATTCAGGAGGGGTATAAAATTATCTATGTACCAGCCGTCATTCCCAACTCATCTTGTAAAAAAGACTTAATTTATCTTAGGGAGCTTGTAAAAAACTTAGACACTAAAATCAACGGAAATAACTTCCATGTAAACGCTAAATTAACCTTAGATGAGTCTTACTTTTATGATACAGAATATCATATGGTAAAAGAAGGCATAGATATCAAAACTGAACTATTTGCAGAATCAATCTCTACAATAGTAAATAAATATGATTAAGATCCTTGATTCAAAGGCTCCAGCTATAGAGGGTCCTGTTCTGAGAGTGTATGAGCTTTACAAAGAATCACTAAAAAAGAATCAAAAATTTGCAGATGCTGGGTGTCTTGCTACTTATAATCCAAGAAAAGGAAAGGTATCAAGCAGATTTGTAAACATAAAATATATTTCCAATAATAGTTTTATTTTTTTTTCGAATTACAACAGTCAAAAAGCATTAGATATTAATTTATTTAATAATGTTGCTTTGAATTTCTTTTGGAGCACTCTAAACATTCAAATAAGGATAGAAGGAGAAATTAGTAAGTGCAATGATCTATTTTCTGATGAGCATTTTCTTCAAAGAACAGATAAAAAAAATGCTCTAGCAATATCGTCTAGCCAATCATCAATCATCACAAATTTTGATAAAGTAATAAAAAATTATACCAACGTATTAAATTCAACTATAAACTTAAAAAAAAGACCTAGTTACTGGGGAGGGTACTTAATAAAACCAAAATATATTGAGATATGGTCTGGAGAGCAAAATAGACTTAATAAAAGAGAAGTATTTGAGTTAGACAAAAATAAAAGATGGATTTCATATTTTCTGGAGCCATAACCTCTGTTACAATATTTTCTAGAATTCAATTCATGAACCTAAGGCTTGGCTCATCTTCTAAATGGATATAAATCAATGAAAAAAATAGCATTAATAACGGGAATTACTGGGCAAGACGGGTCTTATCTAGCAGAATTCTTACTTGAAAAGGACTACGAGGTTCATGGTATTAAAAGAAGATCATCTAGTTTTAACACCTCAAGAATTGATTCAATATATGAAGACCCACATGTGGATAATAAAAATTTAATCCTACATTATGGAGACTTATCAGATTCATCTAATATTACAAGAATTATTAACAGAGTAAAACCTGATGAAATATATAATTTAGGAGCTCAATCCCATGTTGCTGTTTCATTTGAGCTTCCAGAATATACTGCTGATGTTGACGGTCTTGGTTCCTTGAGAATATTGGAGGCGATTAGATTTCTTGGTCTTGAAAATAAGACCAAGTTTTATCAAGCATCATCATCTGAGTTATACGGCCTTGTTCAAGAAATTCCACAAAAAGAATCCACTCCATTTTATCCAAGATCACCTTACGCTGTTGCAAAATTATATGCGTATTGGATAACAGTAAATTATAGAGAGTCATATGGAATTTATGCCTGCAACGGAATTTTATTTAATCATGAGTCTCCAAGAAGAGGAGAAACTTTTGTAACAAGAAAAATAACACGAGGCATTGCTAATATTTCTCAGGGTATAGAAAAATGTCTTTATTTGGGAAACTTAAACGCTCTTAGGGACTGGGGACACGCTAAAGACTATGTGAGGATGCAATGGCTTATGCTTCAACAAGAGAAACCTGAAGATTTTGTAATTGCTACGGGCAAGCAATACTCTGTTAGACAGTTTATAGAATGGAGCGCTGCGGAACTTGGTATAGAATTAAACTTTGAGGGTGCTAATGAGGAAGAAGTTGCAATTGTATCAAAAATAAGTGGAAATAATGCGCATGCCTTAAAGGAGGGAGATATTATAGTTAGAGTTGACCCTAAGTATTTTAGACCATCCGAGGTAGAAACCCTACTAGGGGACCCTTCAAATGCTAAAGAAAAACTTGGCTGGATACCTGAAATATCAACCGAGGAGCTTTGTGCAGAAATGGTTAGATCAGATCTTACTGAGGCCAAAAAAAATGCATTCTTGATAAAAAATGGTTATGAACAAGTAGTATCTAAAGAAAACGGATAATAAGTTGAGCCAAAAAAAAATATTTGTTGCTGGGCATAAAGGAATGGTTGGTTCTGCAATTTATAGGTCTCTTTCAAGAGATAATAATAATATAATTTCCATTCGCAACAGAGATGAATTAGATCTTTTAAATCAACTATCTGTTAATAAATTTTTCAGTGAAAATATATTTGATGAGATTTATATAGCTGCTGCAAAAGTTGGGGGTATACATGCTAACAGCTTTTATCCAGCTAACTTTATATATGAAAACTTAACTATACAATCTAATATCATCCATGCAGCACACGTAAATAATGTAAATAAAATTTTATTTCTTGGCTCATCATGCATATATCCAAAATATGCAGATCAACCAATGCAAGAAAATAGCTTACTTTCAGGCTATTTAGAGTCAACTAATGCGCCTTATGCTATAGCTAAAATAGCCGGAATAAAATTATGTGAGGCATATAACAAGCAATATGGGAGAGACTATAGATCAGTAATGCCCACAAACCTCTATGGCCCTGGTGATAATTATCATCCTAAAAATAGTCATGTAATCCCGAGTCTTATTAGGAGGTTTTTTGAAAGTAAGAAAAAAGCTCTCAAGTCTATATCTATATGGGGTACCGGTAAACCATTTAGAGAATTCTTGCATGTAGATGATATGGCTGATGCGTCAATTTTTATAATGAATCTAGAAAAAAAAATTATTGAAGAAAAAGTATCTAGTGAATTAAGTCATATAAATATAGGGTCTGGAAAAGAGATAACAATTAAAGATCTAGCATGCTTAATATCTGATATTTCTGATTTTAAAGGAAGTATTCACTTTGATGAGTCAAAACCAGACGGGACTCCAAGGAAACTATTGGATACCAATCTGGCTCAGTCATTAGGATGGAGTTCCAAAATAAATTTAAATGATGGCTTGAAAGATACTTATCTTAACTTTGCAAAGAATTACCATCAATTACATGAATAAAAAAGCTTTAATATTTGGAGTAAGTGGGCAAGATGGGTCCTATCTTGCTGATCTTCTTCTTGGTAAAGGCTACTATGTCATAGGCACATCAAGAAGTTATAAGAATGCTAATAATGATAATTTATCAAAATTAAAAATTAGAGACCAAGTCAATCTTGTAGATCTTGACCCAATTAATTTTGATGATACGTACAAACTAATAACTAGCACTCTTCCGGATGAAATATACTATCTTGCAGGACAATCTTCTGTTGGAAAGTCTTTTATCCAACCTTTTGATACTATAAATAGCTTTTTAGTTGGCTCATTGAATGTCCTTGAATCATGCAGGTTGGCTGATAAAGATATTAAAATTTACAATGCTGGATCAAGTGAAAGTTTTGGGAATACAGATACAAGTGCTGCTAATGAAAGTTTCCCTTTTAAGCCTGAGAGTCCTTATGGTGTTGCGAAGGCATCAGCTCATTGGTTAGTAAATAATTATAGAGAAGCTTATGGTATGTATTCTTGCACTGGGATTTTATTTAACCATGAGTCGATCTTAAGGCCTGAAAATTTTGTTACACAAAAAATAATAAGAACTGCAAAAAGAATCAAGCAAGGAAGTAATGAGCAGCTTATTTTAGGCAAAATGGATATAGTAAGAGATTGGGGCTGGGCGCCTGAATACGTTGAAGCAATGTGGCTGATGCTTCAAGAAAATGAACCATCAGATTTTATAATAGCTACTGGACATAGCATATCGCTTGAAGATTTTGTTAAATATTCATTCGATTGTCTTGATTTAGACTATAAAGATTTTATAAAACAAGACCAAGGCCTTTTTAGACCAACTGATATTCTTACCAGTAAGGCAGATCCATCTAAGGCTAAAAGAGAGCTTAACTGGGAAGCAAAAACTCATACAAAAGAGCTAATAAAAATAATGATCGAAACAAGCCTCTAGAATGCCAAAGAAAAAAATTTTAATCGATGCATCAATTTTTGACTCACACCCAAGAAGAGGGTCTACAGCGCTTTGTAAAGAAATTTTAAAAAAAACAGATGCCAAAAAAATTTATGTTTCAAAGCATAGAAAATCTTTTTTTTTATTTGATCTTTTATTTAAAAACTATTTTGTGTGGGAGCATTTATTACTCCCAATTTACTGCATAATTTATAAACCTGACTATATAATGAATATCAATGGAACTTCTCCAATTTTTCTTTTTAAGACAAAAAGAATCTTTATGGCATTTGATCTTATATTTTATAATAAAACATATAATGCTTTTAATTGGAAATATAACAAAAAACTTTTTTTTGGTAATCTCTATAGAAAGATTAATTTTAAACGCTCTATTAATAAGGCAGATATTATAATAACCTGCTCTGAATCAACCAAACGCAAAATTACTAAAAAATTCAAACCTGCTGCCAAAATTCACGTTGTATATCCTAATGTAAAGTTTTTTAATGATTCTGAGGTTGCGTCTACAATTAAAAAAAATCAATTAGTTATTTCAACTGGTTTTGCAGCCCATAAAGGAATAGAGTGCCTTGTTGAGACAATTAATATTATCAAAGAAAAATATACGGACTTAACGATTATTATTCTAGGGTTTAAAGAAGATCAAAAAAATACCTTCTTTAATCTTCTCGAAGGTGACAGTATATCCAAAGCTAATATACAAATTTTATGCAACCTTTCTACACAAGATTACTATAAAAATATTTCAAACTCAAAAATATTCATGTTCACCTCTTTGGAAGAGGGTTTTGGAATTCCTGTTATAGAGGCAATGGGTTCAAAGACATATGTTATTTGCTCAGATATTGATGTTTTTAGAGAACTTGGTGATTCAAGTATTTCATTCTGTATGCCTGGAAGCTCTGACTCTTTTTATAAGAAATTTAGCGAGGCTTATGATGGTGGGTATTGGAATAATGAAGCCATACTTGCTAATAATTATAAATTATCTCAAAAATTTACCACCACGAATATAAAAAAACAGTTGATATTATATAATGGAGAAATTAATGCGC
>MDTF01010663.1_pt1 | contig 18607 bp, 17 predicted proteins | sample 811191 | NCBI WGS metagenome assembly MDTF01 (sample SAMN05326649, study PRJNA326480) | marine metagenome | isolation source: seawater | place: Southern Ocean | collected 2011 | reverse complement strand
TATCAGTGGCTTGGGTGTTGAAACAGCCAGGGATAACCTCCGCGATCATTGGCGCATCGAGACCGGAACAGTTGGATGCCAACCTAGCTGCTTTTGACATCGAGTTTGATGATGAGCTGATCGAGGCTTGTGAAAGTGCTTGGTGGTCGCTGCCAAGAAAGCCGGTCGCTGAGGGGTATCGTTAATCAGCATCATTATTATTAGGGCTTTGTGGCCGCGAAGGTCAATGGAAGTGGGCAAGAAGTGCTCAATCATAATTACGGCTGCTATGCCTTAAGTATAGCCGCGCGTTTGTTGCGTCGCTGGGGTTAGATAGTTGTCGAACTGGACCTGTGCGAGGACTCCACCGAAGCGTTTACCAGGAAAGTAACGCTGAAATTCAGATAGACTAAAGGTCTCAATCAGACGCGTCGAAATAGGAAAAATAAATGTCGAAAATTAAGCTGCGCGTGAATCAGGAAACTTTTCAGCTAGAGGTTGCGGATGATATGCCGTTGCTCTGGGCGTTGCGCGATACGATTGGCCTGACCGGAACCAAATATGGTTGTGGAATCGGACAGTGTGGGGCCTGTACCGTGCATGTCAACGGTAGTCCCGTAAGAAGCTGCCTGATGAAAGCTATAGATGCTGAAGGCCAGGATATTACGACAATCGAAGGTCTTGCGGTGGGCGGCGAGTTGGATGTTTTACAACGGGTCTGGATAGACCAGGACGTGGCTCAATGCGGTTACTGCCAAGCGGGACAAATAATGTCTGCCGCGGCGCTGCTTGCCAACAACAAAAAACCTTCTGACGAAGATATCGACAACGCGATGTCAGGCAACTACTGCCGATGTGGAACTTATGTGAGAATCCGTGAGGCCATTCATACCGCTTCACGGTTCTATGACGCCTCCAGGGAGGGAACGTCATGAGTGACAACCTTACAAATTTGATTATCAAAGGCCTTCAGGGCCACAAGCTTGATCGTCGAACTTTCTTGAAGCTCGGGGGCATATCCGGCGCGGGGTTTGTGCTGGCATCGGCGCTACCAAAAACTGCGAACGCAACGGATCAACCCAGTTTAGTTGGTTCTGTAGACCTAAATGCTTACGTTAGCGTGGGAGATGATGGAAAGATTGTCATTCTATCGGGGTCACCCGAGATGGGTCAGGGAATTAAAACGTCTTTGCCCATGATCGTGGCAGAGGAAATGGGGGCGAACTGGGACGACGTTACTGTTGTGCAGACTTCGATTGTGGATACCGACAGATACGGCCTCCAGTGGGCAGGTGGATCCTACACTCTAAACATGAACTTTGAACTGATGCGTCAGATGGGTGCCATGGCAAGGGACATGTTCCTTAGTGCAGGGGCGCTCTTGATGGAGTTACCTAAACATGAATTAAAAGCTGAAAACTCAGTCGTCTTCCATCCTTCTTCTGGTCAGTCTCGAACGTTTAAGGAATTGGTGGCAATTGCCTACAAACAACCGATTCCTGCTGTTGAGGATCTGTTGTTTAAGGAAAGGGAGGAGTACCGGATTATCGGGACCTCCAAGAGCCAGGTCGACAGTCTTGAGATTGTGACAGGGGTGGGAGATTTTGGGATTGATACCAGAGTACCGGGAATGCTCTATGGCGGCTATGTGAAAAGCCCTTCAGTCGGGGGGAAACTCATCAGTGCGAATATTGATGAGATCAAGCGCGAACCCGGGGTCATTGACGCCTACTCTATAAAAGGTAACGGCGAACCGCGTGAACTGATGGATGGTATTGGTATTGTTGGGACTAGTACCTGGGCTGTGTTCAAAGCGAAAGGAAAAGTTAACGCGCTCTGGGATGAAACTCAGGCATCTAAAGACAGTTGGGTCGACTTTGAAAAATTCGCAGCATCGGTTGATTCTCCGACCGGTGATAGAGAAGTTGTCTCAAGAGGGAATCTGGAACAGGTCTTTGCAGATGACTCTAACTTAGTGATCGACAGCGTTTATGAGTTCCCCTATGTCTCACATATGTGCCTCGAGCCAATGAACTGTACGGCTTATTTTCAGGAGGGAACAAATGGCGCTAAGGATCATCTTGAAGTGTGGATTCCCACGCAAAGTGGTCCGGGTTTTCAAACCGTCGCTGAGAGTGTTTATGGCCTTTCTAAGGACCAGCTTACGATTAACATCAAAAGAATGGGCGGAAGTTTTGGTCGGCGTACTAGTAGTGAGTATGTGTGTGAGGCGATTGAATTATCCAAACGGTCCGGCAAGCCGGTTAATCTGACTTGGTCGCGGGAAGATAGTATTAAGCACGATTATTTCAGAGTCGGTGGTTTCCAGAAACTTCGCGCAGCAATTAACGCAGATAATCAACTGGTGGGATGGGAAGAGCACGCAATTGGTGTGCAACAAAAAGGTGAACCCGTGATTGGTTCTGGGTTCAGGGATAATGCATTTCCTCTGGTAAATTTTCCGACTGTACGTGGAACTATGACGCTGATGGAGATGAACACTCTTTGCGGACCGTGGCGAGCGCCCTGGTCAAATACTCATGCGTTTGTCACCCAGTCGTTTATCCATGAGATTGCGGTAGCCACAGGAAGGGATCACGCGGAATTACTGATTGAAATGTTGGGTGAGCCTCGGTGGTTAAAAAAGGGGGACATTCGTTCAATGAACACAGGTCGTGCAGTAGATGTCATAAAGCTGGTCACTGAAAAAGCGGGCTGGGGTCGAGAGATGCCAGCGGGAAGAGGGCTTGGTCTTTCGTTTTACTTTTGTCATGCGGCACATGTTGCTGAAGTTGCCGAAGTCAGTGTCGATGATAATAAAAAACTCACTGTACACAAGGTGACAGTAGCGGCAGATGTCGGTCCCATTGTGAATATGAGTGGTGCCTTAAACCAAGTGCAGGGAGCGGTCATTGATGGCCTTAGCACTATGGTTGGACAGAAGATCACCATGGAAAATGGAGTAATAGAGCAGTCTAATCTACATCAGTATCCCGTGCTGAGGATCGATGCAGCCCCGAAGGTTGATGTCCATTTCATCCAGAGCGACAACGAACCAACTGGCCTGGGTGAACCAGGATTGCCACCACTTGCGCCTGCGGTTACAAATGCGATTTTTGCGGCGATCGGTAAACGGGTCAGGAAAATGCCCTTGATTGACGAGGGTTTTACTGTCTAATCATGATTAGTTGCCAGTAAATACAGGCTCACGTTTTTCGACAAAAGCGGCAATACCTTCTTTGGCATCCTGGGTGCCACCGCATATATTTTGCGCGTAGGTTTCGAATTCAAGTGCTTCTCGCAGTGTAGAGTCCATACTTCGGTAGATCGCGCGTTTCGCCATTCGGATCGCTATGGGAGGGCCTACTGCAAATGAGTTTGCCATCTCCAGTGTCGTCGCCATCAAAGCATTCGGCGTTTCCAGTTGCGAAACTATACCGAGTTTCAGGGCTTCCTTTGCGTGGATCATTTTCCCGGACCAAATTAGTTCGCAGGCCTTGGCCATGCCCACTATGCGAGGCAGGAAGTAAGTCCCTCCCCAGTCAGGATGCAGGCCACGTTTGGTGAAGGTTTCCCCAAACTTTGCCGTATCCGATGCGATGCGAATATCACAGGCAAGGGCGATATTCATACCTGCGCCAGCGGCAGCTCCGTTGACAGCAGCAATAATTGGTTTTGTTGAATTCCTTATTGCCATCACTATCCTGTCCCGAATCGGATCAATCTGATCTTCTATTGCACTGGCTTTGCCTGATTTTCTTGCTTCATTCATCGCTTTGACGTCCCCACCGGAGCAGAAACCTTTGCCAGCACCGGTGATAACGATGACGCGAACACTGTCGTCGTTTTCTGCAAGCTCAAGCGCAGCCGCAAAGCTTTTCCGCATCGAAGGTGTCAGTGCATTTAGAGTCTCTGGGCGGTTTAATGTAATCTTCGCCACGAGGTTATCAACGTTGTAAATAAGATGCTCGAATTCCATTGAATATTGCTCCTTACGATTTAAGAAGTCCTGATACTATCCAAACATATAGACAAATCCAGGTCGGGTTTTGTACAGCTGGGGTTAACGAATGCAAACATTGTACACAGAAGAGCAGGAACAGCTTCGCGATGTCGTATCGCGATTTCTACAGTCGAAGTCGACAGCCGTTGATGTACGTCGATTGATGGAATCAAGCGAGGGCTATGATTCAGCGGTCTGGCAACAGCTTTGCGGTGAAGTTGGATTGGCGGGCACGCATATTCCCGAAGAATACGGGGGAGTTGGGTTTGGCCCGGTTGAGCTGGGTATTGTTTCTGAGGAAATGGGCCGTTACCTCTACTGTGGACCTTTCTTTGCCTCATCGGTAATGGCCGGGTACGCGCTGTTGAATGGCGCGACGGAGGCCCATAAGTCCTCCATTCTCCCGGATATCGCCTCGGGCGCCCAAATTGCGACCCTCGTTCTGGATAACCTAAACAATCCTGAGGAAGTAGGGTTTGCATTAAAAGCGACTGAAGGACACGTTGTTTCTGGAACGGCGCCTATTGTTGTTGATGCACATATTGCCGACTTATTAATTGTGGCCGCATCGACACCAGAGGGTTTGGGTTTGTACCTCGTCAATGCAGGTGCAGAGGGTTTATCGATTACGCCGCAGGAAGCGCTGGACCCTACTCGCAAATTATCCAAGGTGTCATTCTCTGAGGTTCGTGCTGAGCGAATTGGCTGGTTGACCGAGGAACTGTTAAATCGAACCTGGGATGAGATATGCAGCGTCTTAGCGCATGAGATGATCGGCGGAGCGCAATATCTATTCGAGTCTACTCTTGAGTACACAAAAGTGAGAGTCCAGTTTGGCCGTCCTATTGGTTCCTTTCAGGCGCTGAAGCATCGCTGTGCAGATTTGTTAATGGAACTAGAGTTTTCGAAAGCGGCTATCCACCATGCTGCTTTTTGTCTGGCGGCTAGTGACGGTGAGGCCTATGCTGCAAGCATGGCAAAAGCGATGGCCAGTGATACCTACATGGAGACAGCCAGGGCAGGTGTTCAACTTCGCGGAGGTATTGGGTTCACCTGGGAAGAGGACACTCATCTTTGGTACAAGCGGGCAAAGAGTTCCGAGGTGTTTATGGGTTCAGCTCATATGCATCGTGAGCGGATGATGACAATGATTGAAACAACCTCAAGCCATAATAACGGAGAATAGTCATGATCCTTGATGAAATAAGAAAAGAGGTCAGTCATTGGCTAGACGCTAACTGGTCTGCGGACAGGTCGCTAATAGAATGGCGGAATATCCTCCTTGAGGGTGGTTGGGCTGCGCCAGATTGGCCCGAAGATTGTTTTGGTCGAGGGTATGATGCCGAGCAGGCCGCGGTTGTTAGTGAAGTGTTTGCTGAAAAAGGCGCGGTTGGCGCTGCGCAAGTTGGGCCGCGTCGGCTGGCTGCTGAAACCATTCTCGTTCACGGATCTGATGATCAGAAGAAGAGATATCTGCCGCCGATCCTGACAGGAGAACATGCATGGTGCCAGCTGTTTAGTGAGCCGGGTAGTGGTTCGGATCTTGCGGGTGCGAGCACTAAGGCAGAACTGTTGGATGGTAAGTGGCTGATCAATGGCCAGAAGGTTTGGAACACCAGCGCGCATCATGCTGATTTCGGTATTCTTGTCGCGCGAACAGACTGGGACTTGCCCAAACATCAGGGCTTGTCTTATTTTCTGATCAACATGCGTCAGCCGGGAGTTGAAGCAAGACCACTGAAGCAGATGAATGGACATGCATCGTTTAATGAGGTTTTTATGACGGATGCCATTGTTCCGGCTGAGGACCTGATGGGTGGCGAGGGGAATGGCTGGGCGATTGCAACTACAACGCTGTCCATCGAGCGTCAGGGTTTTGCGAGAGGAAGAACGCCCACTGTCAGCAGAGAGCCCAAAGAAGGGCTTATCTACCAAGAGCTTTCGGCCGAACTTGACGTCGCGAACGAGCCTTATATCTGGTATCCCCAGCGTGAAGGCCGGGTCGACCTCGTTTTGCCAAGAGCGAAAGAGACTGGGGCCATAAAAGACCCTGCTGTGCGCCAGGAAATTGCTCGGCTGATGTGCCTGTCAAGTGGCGCGCGCCTGGCTGCTGCTAGTGCAGCGGCCCAGCGTAAATCAGGCAGTAATGAAGTTACTCCCGCCGGTTCGATCGGTAAATTGGGTGCAAGTATTATCGCCCGACAAGCGGCCCATGTGCACACGATGATTTCAGGCTCGGAGGCAATGTTAAGTGGTCCAGAATCCGCGGAAGAGGGCATGATTGCAGAGACTCTGATCTCGGTCCCAGCTATTTCTATTGCTGGCGGCACCGATGAGATTCAACGAAACATTATTTCCGAGCGGGTGCTCGGAATGCCAAAAGAGCAACGATCAGATACCGGCCCTTTTCGCGATATCAAGCGTAACGTGACATAGTGTTTGTAAACGCAAAGGAGATAAATGATGGGGTTTAAAGGTGTTGATCATATAGTGGTAAGAGTTGGGGACTTGGAAGAGGCTATCGCTAATTATTCGAAAATTCTTGATATTGAGCCGGACCGACAGCATTCCGATGTGCTCAAGGCTGACCAGGCGTTCTATCATTTCGGCGACGGCACATTCTTGGAGCTAATTACACCCACGGAAGACGACTCACCACTCGCGGGGCCGCTTGCCAAAAAGGGTGATGGGATTCACACGGTTGCGTTCACTGTTGATGACCAAAAAGAAACGGCTGCGAAGCTTGAAGAGAAGGGCGTTCGTGTCATTGGCGGTACCTTTGTTCATCCTGCAGAAGCAAACGGTGTGATGGTGCAGTTGAGCCAGTCAAAGTAAACCAGCGAATGAAAAGAGGCTAGCGTTATGGTTGATTTGTCGGTGTTCCGCGAGGAGGCACGAGCCTGGTTAATCGAAAACTGTCCTGAAGGGGCCAAGGGTCCGGGTGTTGTGCATTCCGGCAGCACCAAGGTAACGTTTAAACCGGACATTCAATTATGGATGGACCTTATGGCCGAACGTGGGTGGACAGTTCCCGCGTGGCCTAAGGAATACGGTGGCGGTGGTTTAACTGTTGAAGAAACCCGCGTGCTCTTTGAAGAGATGAATGAGATTGGGGCCCGTCCACCGCTGATTAATATGGGCACGCGAATGTTTGGTCCGACATTGCTGGAATTCGGTACCGAGGAGCAGAAGCAGCGGCACCTTACAGTGATAGCCAAAGGCGGTGCTGCCTGGTGCCAGGGCTACAGTGAGCCAGGTGCCGGGTCCGACCTTGCAAGCCTTCGATGCCGCGCTGAAGATAAGGGAGATTATTTCCTGATCAATGGCCAAAAAATATGGACCTCCGGCGCCCAGTACGCGGATTGGATGTTTTGCCTGGTGCGAACGGATTTTGAAGCAGCGAAGCACAGTGGCATAAGTTTTGTATTGGTGCCCATGGACCAGGAAGGTGTCACTGTAAAGCCTATCTCACTCATATCCGGCAACTCACCTTTTTGTGAAACGTTTTTAGACGATGCGATCGCAGAAAAACGAGATCTCATAGGCACGCTGAATGAAGGCTGGACGATTGGTAAACGACTTCTGCAGCACGAGCGTTCTGGACAGGGAGGCTTGTCGCCCGCGGCAGCAAAGTCCAAGCCCGTAGGCGTCACTATTGACCTTGAAGTTGATGATGTGTTGAAAGATTACGTAAATGATCCTGCGATCAGTCCAGCGCTGCGTGGTGAAGTGATTGACTGGAAGATGAGGAGTGCCGCCTTCCGGTTAACCCAGAAACGAGCGGGCGAGCAGGCAAGGGATGGCAAGACACCCGCTGACACGGCATCTGTGTTCAAACTCTACGGCTCGACCCTCGCACAGGATCGTCAGGAAATCATTGTCCGACTCATGGGCACACAGGGTTTAGGCTGGGAAGGGGAGTCTTTTTCTTCCGATGAAATCGGCGCCGCTCGATCATGGCTTTCCAGCAAGGCAGTAACAATTTACGGCGGCACCAATGAAGTTCAGTCGAACATCATCGCAAAGCGCGTACTCGGATTACCCGATTAATCTGCAGGGTACGTAAAGACGTAAACATTCCAATTCCCTGCATCCTCGCTACAGCATGAATTTTAAGCGGAGCGTTCCAGTGCGGCGATTCGTTCCTCCAGCGGGGGGTGCGACATAAAAAGTGCCCGGAGGCCGGTAGGCCTGCCACCATTGATACCGAAAGCTGCGAATTCTCCTGGCAGGTCTTCCGCCTGATCCCCCTGCAGCCTCTTCAGGGCGGCTATCATTTTATGCTTTCCTGCAAGATCAGCCCCTCCCTCATCGGCGCGGAATTCTCGGCGTCGGCTGAACCACATCACGATCGTGCTGGCAAAAAAGGAAAGAACAATCTGCGCAAGAATAGAACTAATAAAATAGCCTATCCCGAATCCGCGTTGGTTTTTTAGGATAACTCGATCGACGAAGAAGCCGATGATACGTGAAAGGAAGATCACAAAAGTATTCACGACCCCTTGTATGAGGCCCATGGTAATCATGTCTCCATTGGCAATGTGACTGACCTCGTGGGCAAGAACTGCTTCTGCTTCATCCTTGGTCATTGCCTGCAGTAAGCCCGTGCTGACAGCCACCAATGCGTTGTTTCGACTCATGCCTGTTGCGAAGGCGTTTACCGCGGCGGACTGAAAAATGCCGACCTCAGGAATCCCTATGCCAGCATTTTCGGCCTGCTTTGCTACAGTATCAACTAGCCAGCGCTCCTGTGAATTAGTCGGGTTCTCAATAATCTGGACACCCATCGATCGCTTGGCCATCCATTTTGAGATAGCCAGTGAAATAAACGACCCGCCGAATCCCATTACGGCCGACATTACGAGTAATGCATAGAGGTTTAGGTCAACACCGTTAGCTGCCAGTAGGCCTTCGATGCCTAGAACCTGGAAGGTGATACTGATCAGCGCGATGACGGCGATATTAGTCGCAATAAACAAAAATATTCTGGTCATGGTCCTTTCTCGTGTGGCGGTAAGTTTAAGTAATCTTATTGTGGCATGTGCCGGCAATTTCAACTCTATAGACAGGTGGAACGGTGAACTTAAGATCAATTTTTCGGGTTAGTTGTTCCCGGTAGTGAGTTAGAGCAAAAAGCTGTCCATGAGAGTCGATATTAGAACGAAAAAAATGCTCTTAGGGCGACGCTTAATCCAAAGACTCTCGATCTTGGATGGTTCAAACCTGCAAATACCGATGGTTTGTTTGTTTGTGAAAGAATTCATTATCGCTGTTCTCTAAGTCGAGTGTGGCCTCGAAAACCTCAACAATAGTAAACAGCAATAGCTGGCGGGCACTCAGAGCCCAGTGTTGAGAAACACCTGTGCAACTGTTTTGGAAACTGCTCACGGGTTTGCTAAATCAGTTTATTCACCAACGGAGGAGTGAAAGATTTAATTTTGTGGATCAGTTCATCCGAACTATTTGACACAAGCAACATTTTTTGGTGAGCCGCTTTGATAAACCCCTTCGCTGCCGAGTCCTCAAGAAACTCGATCAACTTGTCAAAGTAGCCGTTTACGTTAAGCACTGCGATTGGTTTTTGGTGAAAGCCTAGCTGTGCCCAGGTCCAGATTTCAAACAGCTCCTCAAAGGTTCCCAAGCCGCCTGGAAGAGCAATGAAGGCATCACTTAGCTTTGCCATCTGGGCCTTTCGGTCGTGCATCGATACCGTCACGATCAACTCGGACAATCCTTGGTGGGCAATTTCTTTATCCGCGAGTGACTTTGGCAATACGCCGGTCACGATCCCTGCTGACGCCAAAACCGAATCAGCGACGGTGCCCATAAGGCCGATACTGGCCCCACCGTACACCAGGCCATACCCATGACTAGCGATAGTGCTTCCCAGGCTAGTCGCGGCCGCGACGAATGCTGGGTCGTTTCCATTGCTTGAACCGCAGTACACGCAAATATTAGGCATCAGGTGAGCTGCGGGGTAACCAGCAATCCTGTCATAGATTTACTCGATTTCGGTTATCGACTTTATGACCTTGTGGACGATACCGTACTCGATCGCCTCTTCAACTGACATCCAATAGTCTCTGTCAGTATCTTTTTGGACCTGCTCAAGAGGCCTACCCGTTTCATCGGATATGATCTTGTTGATCCGTTCCTTGGTTTTTAGGATCTCTTCCATCTGGATGGCGATGTCAGTCGCGTCACCTCGTGATCCGCCGCTTGGCTGGTGAACGAGGTAGCGCGTGTTGGGAAGTGAAAATCTGTTTTCCTTTTTCGCTGCAAGGTAAATGTTGGTGGCGGCGCTTGCAACCCATCCTGTGCCTACCACCCGCACTTCTGGCTTGATGAACTTAATCATGTCATAGATAACATCGCCGGACTCAACGTGTCCGCCAGGAGACGAAATGTATATCGTGATCGGGTCGTTACTCTCGGCAGACAGCGCAAGCAGCTGTTCCGCTACAGAGCGAGCAATACGTTCGTTAATGTTGCCAAAGATGGAAATAGATCTGGATTTAAATAACTTCTCGTCCATGAAATTTACGGACGGTTGTTTCACATCCTGTTGCTCTTCGTTCATTGGTGTTCCTCAATATTCTGTCGTTTTCCCGCGGGGGCGAATGGCCCGGGCCGGGACTCAGGATAGCATAAATCTAGGTGCTTGATCTTTGAGATTGGGGCCCGGCATCACGAAATCAAGGTGTCCGATGAACAATTATTCTCGGTTAAGCCACTCTTGCAGAAGCATCTGGAAATGTCTTGGTTTGGACTCGTTGTAGTCAGCCAGCTGGACAAACTCTTTGGCGGAAGCCTTCAGGCCCTCTTGGACAAGGGGTAGGTTGCGCACGTCCTGATTAAATACCTTGGCTAGCATTCCAAGTTCAGGTGCCTTAGTCCAGTCATCATCTGCGGATAACCAGTGGATTTCCCGACAGGGGCTATACTCGCCATTTTCAGGGATAGGGGCTAGATAAATACATTCCATAATACATTCATTCGGGTTTGTACCGTGGGGCCTAAAACGATAGTTGATCCGGTTGAATGAACCCCAGGGATGAAAGTTGGGAAACAAGGTAAAGAAGATACTGGTAAATTCTATGTCCGAGACGTCGTCAGCAATGCTTGGTACAACATTACGCAGGGCATCCCTTTGGATCTCAGCGGCGAGTAGTCGGGGATGAACATGCGTTTCGTTTTTCTTTGCTTTCTCTGCAAATGCCTTGTCAAATTCAGTTTGTTCTACTAATGGTCCACCAGCCCAGCTAACTAAATGTGGGTTGACCTCGGTTAGGTCTCCTTCAAGATGACGGGCCTGAACGTCGAACCGACCCGTTCTACCGTCGGGTGCTGTAACCTCTACCAAGCCTTCTTCTACTCTCACGTAAACAAAGCCATTAAGAGGGTTTCGGAGTCGCATTTTCCCATCTTCGGGAAGAGGATCCCATTGCGGCATACCGGCACTGTCTAAAGCTCCGCAACGAATGGCGCGAGAGTAGTTACCGAAGACATCGTATTTGGTGTCTACGTCGTGTGCACCACCCATCAGGATTTGTGGATGCGTTGCGATGACGTGGTAGGACTCCATGAATGCTTCGTTGGCCGCTTTCCAGTTGCACCGAATAATTTTGGCAACATGAGCCTCTTTATAGCGGTTCTCATAGGGAAGGAGTTTAAAATGAGATGGTAAGTCGCCAATAAAATCTTCGAAAGGTTCACAATTGTCGTCAGGGTTGATGAAGATATATCGTCCCCATCTTCCGACCTTAACTTCGGGTAATGATTGCTCTTCCCTTTTCAGACCAGGGAAATCCCACTCGCATGGAATCTGCTTGATGGATCCATCAAGTTTCCACGCCCAGCCATGAAAGGGACAGCGCAATTCATCAGCCTGTTTGCCGCGATACTCCCTCAGTTTTCGACCACGGTGCAGGCAGGAGTTGTAGTAAGCCTTGTATTCGTCCTCGCCTGACTTAACAATCAGGAAGGACATGCCGGCGATATCATAAGGAAGGTAATCCCCGACGTTGGGTAGATCGTCTTCGTGAGCTGCCATCTGCCAGACTCTCTTCCAAAGCTTCTCAACCTCCAGATCAAAGTATTCTTGGGAGTAATAGCTTTTCACAGGTACAAATGTTGGCCCGGGCCCAATCGGTGAATCACGTCGAAAAGATTCAGGAATAGGGCGTGTTTCCTTGTCAAGCATTTTACGGAACGCTTCGTCCAGTGTTCTGACTGATTGGGTGGTCATTGATTTCTCCAGCGGTTGGTATTTTTTTAGTTCTCAAACTCTAAACCTTTTGCAGGTGTCTGATCAATCATCAGGGCTGCGTGGTTTTGGCTTACTGGCTATACTCGGGATCCTTAATTTTTAACGTCTTAGTTATTGCAACCCGTTCCAATAAATATTTGGGTGTGACATTATCATTGGCCACATCAGGCGATGAGTCAAATCAATAAGGAGAGTAACTGTGATGGATCTACCTCACGGTAAAGAAGGAACTGACGACCTCTGGGAAGCGATGTATACCCAGCGCGCGATCCGCTACTGGCAGCAAAAATCGGTACCCCGGGAGGTGTTGGGAAAAGTAATTGAAGCCGCGTCAAAAGCTCCCAGCGGCAGTAATCTGCAACCGTGGGTCTTTGTTGTTGTTGATGACGATGGTACGCGAAAAAAGATTGGAGATGCTCTCAATGATTTTTATGAAAGTGGTCCGTTAAAAGATATGGTGGCTGAAGGTCAGCAGGTAGAAGACAAGTCACAACGGTTAATGATGCAAGGCGCGCAGGCGTTCTTTTCGAAGCTGGCGAGTGCCCCTGCTATTATTGTTCCTTGCCTTTACCAGTTGGCATCGCCCACGCCGGACCCAACTTCCCTGGAGGCGGGTAGCTCTATCTATATGGCAGTGCAAAACCTCATGTTGTCTGCAAGAGGTCTGGGTTTGGGTACCTTGATGACTACTGCACACACCTTGGTCAACAATCCGCTGCGCGAAGCCTGCGCCATTCCCGATGATGCCTACCCGGTTGCGCTAATTCCGATCGGTTACCCTGACGCTAACTTTGGACCAACTAAGCGCAAAGGCTTGGACGAAATTCTGCGCTGGAATAGTTGGAGCTAACTATGTCGTTATCGCTTTTGAGTTCTGAAGAATGGGCGAATAGATGCCTGAAAGATGGTGAGTTTCGGCTGGCGTCACGTCACTGGGATGGAGGGGTTCGACTTAGAATTGGCGGTGAAACGCTCGAGCTGTTTCTCTCCGACGGCGTGAAATCTACGACAAATAAAAACCCTGATGGAATGATCGAGGTCTCGGGTTTACCAGAGGTGTGGGGTGAAGTTTTCAGGGCGATTCCGAGACGATTTCACAACGATGTGATAGCTAATATTTCGCAGAGATGTGGCTTAAAAAGACGTGGTGACGCCGTAGTGTTTGCGCAGTACTACGCCGCAGTTATGCGGTCGGTGGAGTTGTTAAGGCCATCTTTGCTCGAGTTTGACGCCGTGTCGAAAACTGACTCAGAAATGCTTTCGCGTACCGTTCCGCAAATAATGCCGCATGATAGGAGGCCTCACGGTACGATTGACACGCCGATAGGTCGCTATGTCCATCTGAATCTGGGTGGCCATGATCACCGTATTTACTTCGAAGAAGCGGGGCAGGGAATCCCCCTGCTGATGCAGCATACAGCGGGTTGTCATAGTAGCCAGTGGCGGCACTTGTTTGAGTTTCCAGAAGTTACCGAACGTTTTCGACTGATCGCCTATGACCTTCCGTATCATGGTAAATCGATACCGCCTGTTGATGTGGCGTGGTGGGATGAGCAATATTTGCTTAAAGGCGCATTTCTGAGGTCGGTCCCTTTAAAGCTTAGTGAGGCGCTTGGTCTGGTTGACCCTGTTTTTATGGGTTGTTCTGTAGGGGGGCTGCTGGCGCTTGACCTGGCGCACAAACATTCGGATGTGTTTCGCGCGGTCATCTCCGTTGAAGGGGCGTTAAAAATTGAAGGGCAGTTGGACGACTATGGTGAGTTATGGCATCCCCAGGTTAACAACGAGTACAAGGGTAGGCTCATGGAGGGCCTAATGGCGCCCGCATCACCAAAGCCCTATCGGAAGGAAACTAGTTTTGTTTATGCGTGCGGCTGGCCGCCCGCGTTTGTGGGCGATCTTCACTACTATGTAGAGGAGTATGACCTGCGCCAGGATGCAGCGGAAATTGACACCAGTGCTATTGGTGTCCACATTCTCTCAGGCGAGTACGATTACAGCAGTACGTCGGAGTTGGGTAAAGCTGCGCATGAAGCGATACCGGGTTCTACCTGGCAGGATATGAAAGGGGTTGGCCACTTTCCTATGAGCGAAAACCCACAGGCATTCAGGGAGTACCTCTTACCAATACTGGACAGGATTGCATCCTAAGGAGAATTTAAATGGCTGAGATACAAAAATACGGTGCTACCGCTAAATGGCTTCACTGGCTGGTCGCGTTTATCGTCATCCTTATGCTTATTTTTGGGCCGGGCCTTGAAGACCTGCCCCTGTCCGAGCGTGAACAGATCATCATGGTACATTCGGGTCTTGGTACTCTGGTATTGATTTTAATGCTGATTCGCTGGCCCTGGCGATTGACCCATGATGTTCCAGGCCCTGCGGACACGATGGGCGTGTGGCAAACCAGGTTGTCAAAAATCATGCATTGGTCGTTTTACGTGCTACTGGTGCTGCAACCGATCTTCGGGATTCTGCAGGCGATGTATATTACCGAATATGAGGTTGTTGCGTTTGGGCAGATAGCCTACTCGTCGATGGCCGTCGATAACGAACAGGTGGCGAAAATTTTTCACATTGCTCACGGTGTAAATGGAAAATTATTAACTGTACTAGTGCTGGGTCACTTTGCTGCGACGTTTTATCACCACTTGTGGCAGAAGGACAATGTGCTTCGGAGGATGCTGCCCTTCGGTAAAGTATCCGCAGACTTGCGCTAGAACGCTAAGAGCCTCATAGAAGATAAACAGGACACATAAGGCGAACAGAATAGGGACAATATTTTAGTTTAAAGGAGATAGGCATGAGTGATTTTGAAGGCAAGGTAGTTGTCATCACAGGAGCAGGCGGTGGACTAGGTAAAGCTCATGCGCTGGAGTTCGCAAGTCGCGGTGCCAAAGTGGTGGTTAATGATCTGGGTGGCAGTGGAGATGGGGTGGGCTCGAGTGATGCAGCCGACATTGTGGTTGACGAAATTAAAGCCGCTGGTGGTGAAGCAATCGCTAACAAAGCCAGTGTCTCTTCTAAGGAGGGCGCGCAATCTATTATTGATGATGCTGTGAGTGCCTACGGTACCGTTGATATTTTGGTTAACAATGCTGGAATTCTTCGGGATAAGAGTTTCAAGAATATGGACATGGCAGACTGGGATATGGTGATGGACGTTCACCTGAACGGCTCTGGTTATGTCACCCGGGCTGCGTGGCCGATCATGTATGAAAAAAATTACGGCCGAATTGTCTTCACCAGTTCAACTTCGGGGGTTTTTGGGAATTTCGGTCAGGCAAACTATGGCGCTGCGAAGATGGGCATGCTTGGATTGATGAATGTGCTGGCTATTGAAGGTTTATCGAAAAACATACGAGTAAATTGCCTTGCACCTGCGGCAGAAACAAGATTGATTGGTACGATCCCAGGTCGTGATGTTGACCCGGACAATCCCGACCCGATGCGGCACCCCAAATTGGTCACTCCGGTTGTGTTGCTTATGTGCACGGAAGACGCGCCAACGGGACAAACCTTTCATGCCGGTAATGGTCGGTTTTCTCGAAGTGCAACGTTTGTTAACAAAGCGTTGAAGTTCGGTGCGGATGTCACCTTTGAAGATCTACAAGATAAAAAAGACCAGTTAATCGACATGTCCAATTCTCGTGAGATGTCTGGGTTGATTAGCGTCATGCGGCAGTCGAAGAAGTCCTGATGGCGCTCGTTATTTATGATCACCCGCTGTCTCCCTACGCACAAAAAGTAAAAATCGCTTTATTGGAGAAGGGTGTTAAATTTGAGGCGCGTTTGCCGGAAGGGATTGGTACGGGGACAGCGATGGAAGGTTTTATGGCCGCAAGTCCACGTGGGGAAGTGCCAGCATTAGTGGAAGGAGACGATGTCCGTCTGTTTGACTCCACGATTATGCTGGAATATATCGAGGATAGGTGGCCACAACCACCGCTTTTGCCTACCGGTCCACTTGAGCGTGCTCGGGTTCGTATGATCGAGGATGCAATCGACACCCACGTTGAAGCAATTAGCTGGGGTCTAGCAGAAATTCGATTCTTTGGCCGGGCGTCGGGCGATGTTGCTGAAAAAATAGAGGAAAGTGCGGCCGAGCAAATTGCTGGCTGGTATCGGTGGCTGTCTAGTCAACTGAATGACAGGGTCTGGTTTAATGGAGACAGCTTTGGTTGGGGTGATCTGGCAGTCGTTCCGTTCGTAAACAGCATTACAAGTTTCGGGTTCGAACCTACAGGTAAGCTTAGTGACTGGCATTCCCGGGTTAACGAAAGACCAAGCGTAACTGCTTGTAGGGAGGCTGCAGAGGCGGCGGCTTTTGATGGACCCAGCTCAGACATCGAAGGATTGAAAGCGGCTGTGACTTCGGGGATGTTTAAACGTGAGTACCGTGATCACCGCTTAGAGTGGATGATCAAAAGTGGCGGCATATCAGTGGTCCTGGATGGGCTCGATAAAGATAACATTCGATTTACTGGGGTCTTTTAGGGAGCCGCGAGCTAAGCGACAGCAGCGCGTACGCGGCTTAATTTCCTCCTTTCAATTCTTTGGTAGGTGTTGGTGTTATAGCGAGAGGAACGGAAAACTTCGGTTTTGGCTTTTTTGGGAAGCTATATGCGGACTCATGGTGTGTGCTTTTACGTCATATGCATCCATTCAAAACTCTAATTATCCTGCACCAACGTCGGGCCATGTCAGTCTCTTATTTGGAGGTCATTCAGCCTTCTGCATCATCAGTGCCGCTGTCGAATCAAGATCTTCTCGCAATGTTCTAGCGCCCATAAAATAATGAAAAGCCGCCCATAGGTTTGCTAAAACACAAAGACAAAGAGCGTAACGCAGTGAATTAATTTGGTAGTCCGGTGAAAGCATGTCGCTTGCGACACCTACAAAGTAGGGGCCTAGTCCCATGCCGATAATATTTAGCATGAACAACAATAAAGCGGAGGCGACGGCACGCATGCGCAGGGTAACTAAGCCCTGAGTCATGGCGAATGATGGTCCTAGGTACATGCCCCCCAATATCGAAACGACCGCGAGGGCTGGGATCACCGCCCATAAGTCTTCGTAAAGATAGGCGGTGAACTGAAATGGCACCATGACAAGGGTGGAAATCCCCGCAATCCACAAATACCAGCGCCTATCCCCAGTCCAGTCGCTGATTTTGTCGCCGAGGTATCCTCCAGCAAAAGTGCCTATGGCTCCGACACCGGAGATTATCGCCAGCCATGAACCGACTTCTGTAATGGGCATTTCGTGACTGCGAATAAGGAAGGGTGCGTTCCAAGTTCCAGCGCCATAGCCGACAAATGCGTGTAGCCCTGCTGCGAAGCCGATGTGTCTGAAGGCGCGGCGGTGCCAGAGAAATTTAAACACTTCTTTTAATGACGGCGCTGGCTCTGCAGCTTTAGCGACCGCCGCTTTAACCGCAGCGGTTTCGGACAAACCTCTGGGTGGTTCGCGTAATGTTCCTAGTATTAGAAATGCGACAAAAACCCCAGGAACACCGACTAGGAAAAAAGTCATTCGCCAGCCAAGCTCTGCTGCGCCCCATCCTCCTACATAGTTGCCGATCATCGATCCGAGAGGAATACCGAGAGCGTAAATAGACAAGGCAGTCGCTCTAGATTCGATGGGGAAATAGTCCGAAATAAGCGAGTGTGAGGGTGGGCTTGCGCCCGCCTCGCCAACGCCGACACCTATTCTTGCGAGCAGGAGCATTGTGAAATTACTTGCTGCACCGCACACCGCTGTCATCGCGCTCCAAATTATCATGGATATCGCGAGGACCTTGGTGCGGCTCCAGCGATCTGCCAGGGCGGCTATCGGAATACCGAGGGTCGCATAGAACATGGCAAACGCGAGTCCGCCAAGTAAGCCCAGTTGTGTATCTGTAAGTAGTAGATCGTTTTTAATTGGCTCCAGTAAAATAGAGAGGATAGACCGATCGATAAAGTTAACGACGTAACCGAGGAGCAGGACGCCCAGCGCATAGTTTCTATATTTCTTTGTGTAAATGGTATTTTCAACGCTAACATCCGACATCGTTGATCTGGGTCCTCGTTGATATCTTGAATTAGCTGCAGACTTTATCAGGTTTGAGAACGGGAGCTAATAACTGTATCTATTTCGATAACGTTCGAGTTTTCGCCAGAGATCCGCAGTTGGAAGTGGTCGGAAGGAAAGGTATGCCTGAAGGTTTTGTCGGTATCCAACAGAGCTGGGTGATGGCGCGAGTATATGCAGCGGCGCGATCTATTGGCGCCGCTCAGAGTGTCATGAATGTCGCTATCGACTATACCAAAGATAGAGAGCAGCTCTGGCAGCCTTTCGGTAATTTTCGGTTT
>MDTF01010954.1_pt1 | contig 18612 bp, 19 predicted proteins | sample 811191 | NCBI WGS metagenome assembly MDTF01 (sample SAMN05326649, study PRJNA326480) | marine metagenome | isolation source: seawater | place: Southern Ocean | collected 2011 | reverse complement strand
TTTTCTTTATTTAAAAAACTAATTAATCTAAATTTTCTTTTATAATATGTGGAATCTTCATCTATTTTCTTTATTGTTGATGATGAACTTTCATTGAATTGTTTAAATTCTGTAGTTTTATTTTCCGCACCAAGAGCTATATTTTCTACAACTATCTCTGTATTACTATGCTTTAAATTGTCTGTTCTTATTCTATCCCTTAATAATTCAAAATTTATTGGACTAGCTTCAAATGAAATAATCTTTTTTATCATAAAGTTTCTTGAAAATAACTCAATAGACTCTCCTTGATGTGCACCAATATCCAGTAAGAGATTAAATTTAATGAAGTTATTTTTTTTTAAAAAATTAATCAATTTTTTTTGATAAAAATAATCAAAAATACTAAGAGCAAATAATACTATTTTTTGAATCATTAATTTATAAATATTACTTTACCCAATTTTTTTTTGATTTTATCATTTGAATTGCATTCACTCATAGTGTTTTTACACTGATTATATTGTTTTAATAATCTATCCATTTCTTTTTGTATCCGAAAATGATTATCACTTACGGGATAAAAAGTTTGCCTGATTGGTTTATAGCCATAAAATTCCACTTCATTAATAACTCTATTTATATTTCTCGATATAAAAATAAATATTGTTATTGAAATTAAGATAAAAGTAATTCTTGTGTATTTTTTAAAATCTACTCCTGATGAGTTAAGCTTAATAGATATTGGAATAAATAACAATAAAGCTAAAATATGATAGCCACCATACCTTAGGGACGGGTGATTAAAAAACCACTCTATACCTAAAATACATAACAATAAATAAACTAAATATACATGATTGTTTATTTTAATTAATTTCTTGTTAAAAAAATTCTCTCTAAAAAAAAGCAAAAATATACTTATCAATAATATAGTTCCCAATATGAAATCACTCACTTTATTAAAAAAATAAATATCGATCCAATGATTAACCCAATTAAAACCTTTTATATATTCTTGAGGATTCTCTACTCTCAGATTGGGTGTAGCACCGCCCTTGGACCATAATTCATACCAATTATTCATTTTCTGAACTTCATCTAACGGTATACTCCAGCTCAAACTATCAAAACACGTAAAGCTTAATGGATATACTAAACAGCCTGTATTAATAAAATATGTTCCTATAACAAAAGATAATAAAACTAAAAATAATCCACAATATTTATTATAAAATAAAAAATTAAAGGTTTGAAGGTAATATTTTTTTTTTTTAAAAATAAAAATGAATAAAGGAATAATAAAAATTATATATAAAATATAAAAGGCCTTTAAAGAAATAATTATTGCACCAAGCAAATAAATATAAAATAAATCAGAGTTTTTAATTTTTTTTAAATTAATAAAATTCAATAATTCAATTAGAAGTAAAAATATCAATATCATTGCAGCACGATCTGTTCCATATTCTGATAATCTGTAAAAAAATATATTTATGAAAATAAATGATAATAAACTTAAAAAATTTACAAAATTTAATTGTATATTTTTATTTTTTAAAAATTTGAAATAATTATGAACTTTTTTTAAAAGAATAATATTCGCAAAACCCAAAATAAAAATAGAGAAAAAATTAAATAAATAAAATTTTGCAAAGGGTAAATAAAATAAAGAGTTAATATAAAATATTGAGGATGGGGTTCGAAAACCATGGTTAAAATGCCCAACACCTAAATAAAAACTTTGTTGTGTAAGATAGTATGTGTAGGGAAAATGATAATATGAAAAATCATCATGATTTTTAAATTGAAATAAAGCACAAAATAGTAAAATAAAAACTATAAGGGTAAAAATAATTTCTTTTTTATATTCGGAGTATTTTTTTTTTATTGAAAAGGTAAATAAAATTAATCCAAAAAAAAGAATTGCTAGATTGTGAAGTTCGGTATGAGCAATAATCAGATTACTTAAATAAGAATATACTATTAATATATAAATACCAAATAATCCAGCATATCCAAAATTACCAGAGTCAAATCTAATTTTTAATAATTTAAAAAAGAATAAACCATAGCCTAATATTGAAATGAGAATTAATATATAATATGAAGTAAATATAAATAAATTGAGTATCATGTTAAAAATTATATATGAATTGTTTTCTTTATTTATCTTTATAAAATTTTATTATAACAAAGTCTAAATATTTAATTTTTTTCTTTATTATAGTTAAATTTTCTATATCTATTTTTTAAAATGAACGATCTAACTCTAATAATACCAGCCAAAAATGAGAAAGAAAGTTTACCTGCTGTCTTAAATGAATTAAAAAAATATGACTATAAAATTGACATCGTTTTACATGCTAGCGACACTGAAACAATTCAATCGATCAAAAATTACCCTGTTAATATAGTTTATCAAAAAAATTTAGGTTACGGTGATGCACTTATTCATGGCATCAACCAATGCAGAACAAAATACTTTTGTATTTTTAATGCTGATGGTTCTTTTAATCCTTTGGAAATAAAGGAAATGTATAACTCTATCCAAACTAAAAAATTAGACTTTATATTTGCATCTAGATATGAAGCTAATTCTGGCAGTGAAGATGATACAATATTAACTCTAACAGGTAATTATATATTTACTTATATTGGTAAAATATTCTTTCAGTTGAACATCACAGATATTTTATATACTTTTTTAATTGGAGACACCAGTAAAGCCAAGGTGCTAAATCTGATTAAAAGAGATTTTTCTTTTTGTGTAGAATTGCCTATAAAAGCAAAAAGAATGAAAATGAATTTAGGTACTATTGGTGCTTTTGAAAGAAAAAGAATAGCTGGTAAAAAAAAGGTTAGTCCATTTAAAGATGGATTCTTGATTTTAAGCTATATGATAAAATGCTTTTTAAATAGACGTTAAAATCTCTTAATTTTTTTAACACGTAGTTTTGTGTAGATAAAAACATAAACAGTTATATTAAAAAATATTATTAATATTTGTGCCTGTGTATTGTTGTAGAATTGAGTTGCAAATAAAATACTTAATAAATTATATGCATTAATTAACACACCTGTAAATGTATTTAAATAAAAATTATTACTTTTAAAAAATAATTTCAAATAGTAAAAAATAAGTTGATGTAGGTGATTGGTGTCTGGTTTTACAGGTGATCTAGAAAATTGCACTTTTCTTAAAATTGAAAATAAATTTTCAAAAGCAGGATACCAAAGTAAGCAAATTATAAAAAACGGTGATATATCATTATTAATTTGATGTGTATCTATTAAACCTAAGGATAACAATAAACCCAACAAATAAGAACCACTATCTCCTAAATAAAGTTTATTAAAAAAATTTAATATAAAAAGAGCCAACAAAACAGTAATCAGATTATAAAAATTTATAAGCTGACTTATTTGAACATCTTTTAAATCAAGATAGCAAAGCGCTAGGGAAATAATTATACAGTATCCAAGCAAAGATGTATTCATACCATCTACAAAATTGCACCCATTAATTATAATTAGAATACAAAATATTGTGAAAATTATTTGAAAAATATTATTTTCAAGCAAGAAATCTAATAAAAATATCTTTGTTGAAAAAACCATAATAGAAGAAAAATATACAATCCCAAAGATAATTAAAATTTGAAGAATTAATCTTAATCTTGGTGAATTAATTTTTTTTATATCAGATAAAAAACCTATAAAAAAAATAGAAAAAGCAAAAAAAACAAAGATAAAATTAAAAGAATTTAAGTAATAAAAGGATGAAAGAATTAAAATTACTCCTCCTGATAACGGTACATTTGTTGAAGATGCAAATTTTTGATGAATATCACCAGTTGAATTCATAAATAATTTCTTTTTATTAAAAATATAATTTAGAGTTAAAGAGAAAATTAAGATTAAAAAAAAAAATATTATATTCATGTATTTTTTATCTGTTTTAAAAGATAGTTGATAGAAAGCAAACCTAAATAAATAATTGATTTTATATGGTTAAATTTCATATATTTTCTATACACTCGAAATCCATCTTTAATTCTTTGAAGTTTAGATGAAGACAGGGAGCTGTCTAGCCTTCTCCACTTAGTTAAATTATTTTTTAAAGCAAAAATTTTATTTTCACTTTTAATGATTTTTAACCATAAAACGTAATCTTCTTTGGTTTTGATGTTTGGAAATCTAATATCTTTTTTTATCAATTCTTTATCTAATATTACAGTTGATAAACCAATATCACATGAGCTCAAAAGTTGTTCATAATTTAAATCTTTTCCTTGCCTGTTTCCAATTATTTTATTTTCATAATCGATTATATAATAGGAGGTGTGTGAGATTTTTATTTTATTTTTTTTCATGAAAAAAATTTGCTTTTTAAGTTTATCAGGTAACCACAAATCATCTGAATCTAAAAAAGCAATTAATTTTCCATTACTTAATTTGATACCTTTGTTTCGTGACATACCAGCACCAAGATTCTTTTTATTAATATAAATTTTAATTCGTTTGTCTTTTTTTTTTATTGATTTAAGAATAATCAAGTCATCTAAATTCATATCGTCATAAATAATTATTAGTTCTAAATTTCTGTAAGATTGCCTTAGGACTGAATTAATAGCTGAAACAATATATTGCTTTTTTTTATAATAAGGTATGATAACACTTATAAGATCCATTTTATGATTCTATTATAATTTTATCACTAGTAAATAAAAATGAAAAAAAATTTGATAATATTTATGCCCTCTATTGAAGGTGGTGGGGTTGAAAAAAATCTGTTTATAATTTGCAATTACCTTTCAAAAAAATACAAAAATGTATCCATAATAACAGTTTCAAATCGATACAAATCTTACTTTTCAAAAAAAATAAAATTCATCGGTCCAAAAAATAACTTTTCAGATAGTTTTGGTAGATTAACTAAATATATAATTTGTTCATTATATCTAATATTTGAACTCATAAAAAAAAATAACAAAAATTTAATTTTTTCATTTCAGGGCAATATATTTTCGATAGTAGTTTCAAAAATTTTTAATACCAAGATAATAACAAGGGCCAACTCTGCCCCCTCTGGTTGGATTTTCAATCCTATAAAAAAAATATTCTTTAAGTTTATGTATAGTTTTTCTGATTTGGTAATTGTAAACAGCAATTCTTTTAAAAAAGAATTTAAGCAATATTTTGATTTAAATTCTGTTTGTATTTACAATCCACTAAATACAAAAAAAATTTTTAAGCTCTCTAAAGTAAAAAATAATTATTTTAAAAAAGATGATAATATTCTAAAAATAATAAACATAGGAAGATTAGTTAATCAAAAAAATCATATTTTATTACTCCAGGCTTTGGTTTATTTAAATGAAAAAATTAATTTTAAAGTTTTAATTATTGGTAATGGTATATTAAAAAATACGTTAGTAAAATTTATAAAAAAAAAATAACCTAGAAAAAAAAGTAAAGATTTTAAATTTTCAAAAAAACCCATATAAATTTTTAAACAAAAGTAACCTATTAATTCATACTGCTAAATTTGAGGGACTTCCTAATGTTCTAATTGAAGCCCAACTTTTAAAAAAATTTATCATTTCAAGTGATTGTCCGACAGGACCAAAAGAAATTTTATGCAATGGAAAAGCTGGCTTTCTATTTAAAAATGACGATTACAAACAATTATCAAAAAAAATTATACTCTTTACTGAAGAAAAAAAAATTATCCAGAAGAAAATTAATTATGGATATAAAAAGATAGATAGGTTTGATTATGATTATTGTTTAAATAAGTATTATTCTGAAATAAAAAGAATTATCTAATTTAAAATATGTATATTTTTTCAAAAAAAAATAAAGCTAGATTAATTGCATGCATTTATAAGGTTAAAAAAACAATGCCAAATAGAATTGATCTAAGTCCATCTAATGAACTCCTCCAAGCTGGAATTATTAAACTAAAAGATGATTTTATACTAAAAAAGCATTTACATACTCAGATATTAAGAAAAACGAAAGGTACTCAAGAAATTTGGATAGTTATGTCTGGAAAAATTAAAGTTACTTTTTATGATACTGACAAAACTAAAATATCTGAAAAAACTTTAAATAAGGGTGACATGTCTATTTTATTTAGAGGTGGACATTCCTTAAAGTGCTTAAAAAAAGAATCTATAATTTATGAAATAAAAAATGGTCCCTATAAAAAAAATAAAGATTTAATAAGATTCTAACTTAAAACTCTATGAATAAAAAATTTACAATTATAACTACCGTGTATAATGGCGAAAAGACAATTGAAAAAACAATAAATAGTGTAATTTCACAAAAGTTTAATAATTATGAATATATAATTGTAGATGCTTTATCTAACGATAATACCCTTGCAATAGTTAGCAAATACAAACAACACATTAGTAAAATTATTTCTGAGCCTGATAAATCTATTTATGAGGGCATGAACAAAGGCATTAAAAATGCTAATGGTGAAATAATTGTAATTATAAATAGTGGTGATACTTTTTCTGAAAATGCTTTAGAAATAGTTAATAATTATTTTGAAAATTATGAACATATTGATTTTCTTTTTGGAACTGTTTTTAAAAAAAAGATTCTATATAAATATGAACCGAATAAAATGTGGTGGAGTTTTAATTTTTATCCTGCTCACTCAGGGGGATTTTTTGTTAAAACAAATGTACAAAAAGAAATAGGTTATTATGACACTAGATATAAATGCTCTGCAGACTATGATTTTTTTTATAAATTAATTGTAACTAATAAAAAAAAAGGAATGATAACAAAAAAAAATGAATTAATTTCAAATTTTGATACAGGTGGATATTCTAGCAAACTCAGCCTATTTGAGCACATGATTGAAGAAACCAACATTAGAATTAACAATAAACAAAATAAAGCTCTAGTTTTAATCTTATTTATATTAAAGTTTTTAAAACACTATTTTAAAATTTAACTTTATTTTTTTTAGCCCAATTAAAAACATTCAGAAGACCACTGTTAATGTTAGTAAATTTTTTAAAGCTAATAATTTTTTTTAGCTTGGCATTTGAGCCATGAGTTTTTATAACGTCAGCAGTTTGTAATGCTATTTTTTTTATTTTAGGTTTTGTCATCAAGCTATTTAAGTATAAAATAACAGATGTTATTTTAACAGGGCTAGATGAGCAAATATTTAAGACCTCATGTTTCTTTTTTTGTTTTGCTTTTAACAATAAATATAAGATTTTATTTATATCCTTTATATAAGTAAAATCTCTGTAATGGTTTCCAAAGTTATTAAGATAAAATATTTTTTTTTGTAATGACGCTACAATGTACTTCATAATAAACATATCCGGCCTACCCCATTCACCGTACACTGTAAAAAATCTTAAACCAGTAAGCTGAATGCCATATAGACCTGAATATAATTGCGCAAGTTCTTCATTAATTTTTTTACTTAAGGCATAAATATTTTTAGGATTTAAACTTAAATTCTCAGTTAGTGGAAACTTTTTACTATCTCCATAAATAGAGCTTGAAGATGCATAAAAAATTCTTTTAATTTTTTTCTCTCTTGAAAGCTCTAAAATGTTAAAGAATCCATTTATATTATAATCATTGTAAAGTTTTGGATTTTTTAGAGAATATCTCACTCCAGCTTGCGCAGCTAAATTATAAATAACATCAATTTTATATTTATTAAATATTTTTTTTATTTCTTTATATTTAGAAATGTCAATTTTGTGAAATATAAAGTTTTTGTTTTCTTTTAATTTTTTTAATCTTAGGTTTTTATATTTAACAGAATAATAATTATTTAAATTATCTATACCTATAATTTTAATTTTTTTATTCTTGCTTAGTAAATGGTTGGCAAAATTGTAACCTATAAAACCTGCCACACCGGTGATTAATATGTTCATTCTAAAATCTCTTTTAGTTTTAAATAATGATTAAAACAAGAAAATTCTCTTATTCTTTTTTTTACTTTAATTTTTTTATTTAATTTATTTAAAGGAGTGTCGTTAACAAACAGGTTGAAAACTTGCATAAAGTTTTTTTTGGAATTTGATTCAAATAAATATCCCCCATCATTAGATATAATTTCCTCTGGTCCATTGGGGCAGTTGCTACTAATTATAGTGCAGTTATTATAGGCAGACTCAATTATTACAAAGCCTGGGTCTTCCCATAAAGAAGTAAGAATGAATGCCTTACATATCCTCATCAAATAATGAACATTTTTAGTATATTCGTGCACAAAAATATTCTTGGTTAGCTTGTGCTCTTTAACAATTTTTAAAAAATTTTCCTTATCCTCACCGTCACCGATAATCAAAAATTTTAGGTCTCTAGACTCTTTTATTATATCAATTGCAGATTCCAAGAAAAAGATAAAATTTTTTTGTTTAGTAAACCTTCCAATCAAAAGAAAAAAATTTTCATCCTCTATAAATTTATTAACCTTTTCTGGAAGATCATTTTTATCTTTTTTCTTTTTATTAATTTCGTCAATATTTAAGACGGGGTCTCTTAATAAAAACAATTTTTTTTCTAAAAAATCATATTTTTTTAAATTTTCGAATGTTGCTTTTGTTGGGCATGTTATTTTATATAATTTTTTTGAAGCAATTTTCCAAATTAATTTTCTTAAAAAGGTCATTTTTGGTAAACCCGAAATTCTTAAAATTAGTTGTGTCTTATAATTTTTCAATGAAAATAAAACTAAAGGTAAGGATGTTATTAAATGTATTATTAGATATTCTGGTTTTTGTTCTTTTAATAATTTATCTAAGGAAAAAAAACATTTAATAAAAATATACCAATAAGCAAATCTACTTCTTAAAAAACCATCTTTTTTAAATGAGTTAAAAAATGTTTTCTGATTTAGGGAAATCTTATTAATTTTTTTTTTAGTTATTTCTTCTTCAAAAACCTCCCACTCGTTTACAGCATCAATTATAGTTGCTTCAATTCCAGATTTTTCGCTATATTTATTGATTATTTGTGCTGAGTTCATTACAGAAAAAACTGTTGCCACCTTTGATGTAAAGGGAGACCAGTAAAAAACTTTTTTTTTATTAAGCATATTTAACAAAACTATTAAATTATATTTTAATTTGATATAAAAAAATATATACACTTTCAAATGAAAAAAATTCTCCCTTGTGTAATTGGTTTGGGCTATGTTGGATTACCTGTCTTTATAGCTCTAAAAAAAAAATTTGATGTCGTTGGCTATGATACTAACAAAAGCAGAATTCAAAGTTTAAATCAAAAAATCGATGTTAATAATGAATTTAAAAAAAAAGAATTAATAATCAAAAATAAATCAATAATTACAAATTCAGAAAATAAAATAAAAGAAAGTAATTTTTATATAGTCTCTGTACCAACACCCATTAAAACTAACAACAAGCCTGATTTAAAATTTATTAAAAGTGCCTTTAATTCTATTTCTAAATATATAAAAAAAGGAGATATAGTATTTTTAGAATCAACCGTTTATCCTGGAACTACAGAGATATATTGTAAAGATATACTAACCAGAAAGAAAAAGTTTATCCTGAACAAAGATTTTTTTTTAGGATATAGCTCTGAGAGAATTAATCCTGGTGATAAATATCATAATATTAAGAAAATCAAAAAAGTTGTCTCTATAGATGCTAATTCTTTAGTTATTCAAAAAGTAAAAAAAGTATACAACGCGGTTTCTAATTCCATTGTTTTATCAAAGAAAATAAAAGAAGCAGAGCTTTCTAAACTAATAGAAAATACCCAAAGGGATTTAAACATATCTCTAATGAATGAAATAATGATTTTATGCAATAAAACCAAACTCGATTATAATGAGGTAATACGATTGGCTAGAACTAAATGGAATTTTCTTAAATTTTCACCTGGTTTAGTGGGTGGTCATTGTCTCCCTGTAGACCCATTTTATTTATCTTATTTTGCTAGTAACTATAATTTTAATACTAAAGTTACATTAGCTGGACGTTTTACAAATAATGCAATGGAGAATTTTATCTATAATCAAATTGTAAAAAAAATTAAGGAATTAAAATTCAAATCCAAAAAAAAAATTCTGATAGCTGGTCTTACTTATAAATCAGATGTTTCTGACGTTAGAAACTCTTTAGCACTTAAAATATTTCTTAAATTAAAAAAAAAACAATATAATGTTGAGGGTTATGACCCAATTATTTCACCTAGCAATAGCAAACAGGCTAATATAATAAATAAAATAAAAAATTTAAAAGATTATAAATTAGTTGTTTTTCTAGTTAATCATAAAATTTTTGAAAAAAATTTAAATTCATTTAAAAAGAGTAAAATACCCATTTTTAATCCTTTTTCTTTTTTTTAATAAATGGTATTTTTTTGCTTATCCCATGCCACCATATTTTTACACATAGAAAAATGATGAATATTTTTATATTTCTTTAATTTTTTATATTTGAATTCATTTAAATTAAGTTTTGATATTTCAATAAATTGAAGACCATTTCCATAATTACCATAAGTATTAATTTGACATGGTTTAATCAGTTTATTATTCTTGTAAAATAAATTACCGCCATTTCTTGCCAACCTATTATCAATAATTACAGGATTAAGTTTATGAGGTAGAAATTCATCAAACAATCCATTAACCTTAAATATATAAAGTTCAGAGTTGTGATCTTTAAATTTATCTATGCTTAAATTTAAAAAGAGCCATAAAGTTTTTTTTTTATCTAAAAAAAATGTTGGGTCAGCAAAATTTTTTCCCACTAATTTTCTTTTAAATAACTTCCATTTGCGAGGAAAATGAACACATTCCCAGATTTGTAATTCATTCTTTTTTGAAGTTTCTGGAATTAAATAAATTTTATTTTTTAGTTTAAGTATAAATGGATAAGAAAGATGATAATCTTTATTCAATATATCATAAATTTTATCTTTATTTTTAAGGTCTAATAATGATATGTGCCCTTTTTTTTTAACATTATCAAAATTTTCAAAAAATATAATTTCTTTGTTATTATGAGTATAAACAAAAGGATCAGCAAAATAATTTTTGTTAAATAAATTTTTAATTTTAACTCCAAATTTTTCGAAATTAAGGAAATTTTTATTTTTATTAAAATAAATGTTCCACTCAGAATAAATCTTTTTCTTAAAAAACCTAAGCAGATATGCATTAAAAAAATATTTGATTAAATGTAATATTTCTATTTTTTTATATTTAAAAATATTTCTTTTATATTTTTTTAATTCAACTTTTTTAATATTATAAAGTGATAAAGTTTTTAATAATAATACAACTGATTTTTCTAAAATAAATTCTTGATGAAGCAGTGCATAATTTTTTGTATTAAAATAACCTTCGCCCAACATCATTCTCGATTTTCTATGCATCTGACAAATAGAAACCTTGGAATAAGGTTTTGAGTTAATTATATCATGAAAACTTACTAAATTAAATTGATTTGAAAATTCCCCAAAGATAAAATCCCATAATGGCTTTTTACTGTATTTAAGCTTGTTCAATATATATTCTCCTGAAAGATTAATGAAAATATCCACATCATCTGAATTATATTTGCTGATATTCTCAAGATTTATACTTATTGAATTTTTTATTTTATTTAAAAAAATATTTGTAGCTTGAAGTTTGGGTTTTTGGAATTTTTTTTCGATAAAAAAAATATTTTCTAATACTTTATTGAATTTATTTATATCAACTTTAAAAAACTTTAAATTATAAATATTATTTTTTTTTAATGTATTATAAGTATTTATCTGATAATCTCTAAGTGTAATATTTTCTGAGAAAATTAAACCAACATTAATTTTTTTATAATTTTTCAATTTTTTAAATATGTTTAAATTAGCTAATAAAATGAGAATAATTTTTTTTCTTGCAAACTTTAGCTTAGGTGGAGCAGCAGAGTCAATTGTTAAACTTTCAGAATTTCTGTCAAAGTATGGTTTTTCTGTTTTACTAATTTCTATAAATAAAAATCAATATAAAAAAAGACTATTAAATGTTGGCTGTGAGATAAAAGAGATTAAGGTTTCTAGAGTTCTTTACTCATTCATTGAATTAAGAAAAATAATAAAACTAGAAACAAATAAAAAATTTGTTAAAATTATCTTTTTTTCAAGTATTCATTATGCAAATATCCTTTCTATATTTGCACGTATGGGAAATAAAAAACTAAAATTAATATTAACAGAAAGATCTTCTTTTGCTGAACTGAAAATAACACATTCTTTATTTAGAAATATTAAAAATTTTATTGTTTATACACTTTCAAAATTTTTTTATAAATATTCAGATCATATAATAACTAATTCAAATTATGAAAAAATATATATCAAAAAAAATTTTAAAATAAAAAATATTAGCTGCATACACCCTCCGTCAATTAAAAAAGTTTTTAAAATTAAAAAAAACATTAAAAGAAATAAAATAACTAATATTATATTTGTTGGACGAATTTCAAAAGAAAAAGGGCTGGACTTAATTGTTAAAGCATTATCTATTTTAAAAAATACAGCAAATTTTGATTTTAATTTAAAGATATATGGCAACGGAATTGAAAAAGATAAAATTGTATATATGGCTAAAAAATACAAAATTAGTAAAAAAATATTTTTTTTAGGATTTGAAAAAAATCATGATAAAATTTTTAAAAATGCAGATTTATTTATAAATTCATCTTACTTTGAGGGCTTACCAAATGCTTTAGTTCAAGCATTAAATTATAATGTTTTTTCAATATGTTCTGATGCACCAGGTGGAAATCTTGAAGTTATCAAATATGGAAAATTAGGACTCACTTTTGAAAAGGGTAATTACTTTGATTTAGCTCGTAAAATTAATTTATATTTGAAAAATACATATAAAATGCACAGCCTAAAATATAAAACAAATCATTTAAAAAAATATACTGAAATGATTAGTTACAATAAATATATCGAAGTAATTAAATCTATTTAACAATTAATTTTCTTAAAATATTTTTGAAAGATTTTTTCCTGCTAATAATTTTTTTCTCAAAAAGGCTAACATCTTTAAATTTAGTTATTCTAGCTACACCTGAACCTTGAAAACTAAAATCCAAGTCAATAGAGTTACTATGATTATTTTTTAAATTAATCAGAAAATCAAAAATTTCATTATTGTTTATTTCTGAATAAAAATTGTCCCTATAATTTAATTTTAAATATGGTAAGTGGCTAATGCCATCAATTAAAAATATTCCGTTAATATTTAATAATTTATAGTAGTGATACAGTATTTTTTTTACATGCTCTTTTGTATGAATGGTATCTAGACAAATTATATCAAATTTTTTATCATTAATATTTTTTCCAATATAGTCATAATCATCATCTCTACGTTTTATAAACTTCCACTTAGAATTACTAAAAAGTTTTGAATAATCAACAGTATCTATTGAATAAGTAAATCCATTATTATTTTCACAAATTTCAATAAATAGTGATGTTGTATTACCATTTTCCACACCAAATTCTAAAATATTGATGTTTTTTTTTTCAAAAAAATGGCTGGGTATAATATTTTTATATTTATTATAATAGTCTGATTTCATTATAAGTTTATTAAATGATTCTATAGTATAAAGATTATCAATAAAAAATGAAAATTCTATATGTAAATTATTCTGATACTGGTGGTGGTGCAGCAATTGCAGTTAAAAGATTGCGTGATATCTTAAGCATAATTAATGGGATTATATGGTGTTTGGAGCAAATAAATAATAAAAATGAAATAATTTCTAATTATGTTAAAATAAAATTTAATACTGATAAATTAATAAAACCTTATTTAAATTTTTTATCTTCTTAAATGCTAAACATAATTAAAAAAAAAATTATTAAATTAATTATTAGAAATCAAGTTGATTTTCCAATAAAGATAAAAAAAAATAATATTAATTTAAATTTAAAGACTAAATTTTTGATTAATAGTTTTGGTAAAAAAAACCCAAATAAATTTTTTTATGTAATAAAGGTTGATAAAAATGGTGGAGGTGGCCTTTTTTCAAATGTTTTATTTGTCTTAAATCACCTAGAAATTTCAAAAAGACATAATTTTATCCCTGTTATTGATATGAAAAATTTTCCAACACGTTATAACGAAAATAAAAAAATACTTAACACCTTTAATTCTTGGGAATACTATTTTGAACCCATATCAAAAATCTCATTAAATGAGGTTTATTCAAGTAAAAATGTAATTTTTACTGATGAATTCTTTAATGAAAATATGTCTAAAAACTATAAAAAAAATAAAAATCTTAAGTTAATATTTGAAAAATATATTAAAATAAAAAAACAGTATATTAAAAATACAAATAATTTTGCAAATAAAAATTTTAAAGGTCACAAAGTATTAGGTGTACATTTTCGGGGCACAAGTATGAAAACTATACCAAAACATCCATTACCTCCTCCCTACTATCAAATAAAAAAACTAATTGATTCTGCTCTTAAAAAGTACAAGTTCAATAAAATTTTTTTAGTTACAGATCAATTAGATTATTTAAACATTCTTAAAGAAGATTATGGAAAAATGTTATGCTATAGAAATAGCTTTAGATCTAATAAAGCAAAAATTTTTGATCTAAAAGTAAGAAGCTTACATAGATATAATATGGGTGTTGATGCGCTTGAAGATACCTTGCTAATGTCAAAAATAGATTATCTTATCTGCTCAAGATCAAATATGAGTCAAGTTGCTTCCTTGATGTTAAGAAAAAATATGAATGTACTCGAAATATCGAATGGTTATAATCCAAATAAAATTGTCTTTTCCCAGTTCAATTGGGTTGTAAAGAAATATCTTCCAGAATTTATGGGTGGTTTTAAAAGAAAACTAAATCTAGAATTTACTAAAAATAATTAACATGAGAAAAAAATGTCTAATATGCGGTCAAAATAAATTAAAAAAGATTCTTGGTCTTGGCAATCAACCCTTTGCAGATACTTTTATCAATAAATCAGATTTAAAAAAAAAAGAACCACTGAAAAAACTAGAGCTAGATATTTGTATGAATTGTGGAAATGTTCAAACAAAATATTCAACTAACACGTTTCAAAGATACAATCTCTATAATTATTCTTATACTTCATCTAATTCTAATTTTTCAAGAACACATTGGATTAGTTACGCTAAATCATTAATTAAAGATTTACAAATCAGTAAAACCTCGAAAGTATTTGAAATAGGATCCAACGATGGTTTTTTATTAAAAAATTTTAAGAAATATTCAAAATGTCATGTTATCGGTGCAGATGCCTCAAAGTATATGACCAAACTAAGTATTAAAAATAAAATTAAAACATATCAAATGATTTTCAATTTTAATTCTAGTAAAAAATTAATAAAAAAAGAAGGTAAATTTGATTTAATAGTTGCAAACAATGTATTTAATCATTCTGATAAACCTCTCGATTTTTTAAAGGGTGTTCAAAATGCTTTAAATGATAATGGTGTCTTTGTTTTTGAGCTACCTTACTGGCTTGATTCGGTTTTATCAAAAAAATTTGATCAAGTTTATCATGAACATGTAACGTATTTTAACTTTAAAATGATTTCTAATTTAATAAAAAATAAAAATTTACATATTTTAAAGATACAAAAGGTTAATTATCATGGTGGTTCAATCAGGGTATTTTTAAAAAAATCTAATTCATTTAATAAAAAAAATTACATTAATAAATTTATAAAAAGAGAAATAGATTGTGGATTATTTAAATTAAAAACTTATGACAATTTAGAAACATTCATTATAAATAAAAAAAAATTAATTCATAAAAAAATCAATACTTTAAAGAGAAAAAAATATGTTATTGTAGGAATTGGAGCAGCTGCAAAAGCAAATACACTGATCAATACATTTGATTTAAACACCAAACATATAGATTTTATAACAGATGCATCAGAACATAAAATTGGTAAGTTCACTCCTAAATCAAGAATACCTATTTACAATGATAAATTTTTAACTAAATATGAAAATATATATGCAATAATATTAAGTTGGAATATAAGTAAAGCTCTTAAAAAAAAACTAATTAAAATAAATAATAAAATTAAATTTATAGGAATCTAATAATGGATTACAGAAACATAAGAAAAAAAGTAAAAAAACCATTACAATCAATTAAAGATAAAAGAGGTTCGATAATAGATATTTTTTACAAACAAAAAATAAATCACGTGGCTATTATAGATTCAAAACCAAATACCTTGAGGGGCAACCATTATCATAAAAAAACTATCCAGCACATGTTAATCACTCAGGGTTCCTTGGAATATTGGTACAAACCATTGAAGAAAAAAACTAAAGCAAAAAAAAAATTATTAAAAACTGGTGATTTAGTTTCAACTCCTCCATACGAAATACATGCACTTAAAATAACCAAAGAAGGAAACCAATTTATTGTTTTTACTGAAGGTGTAAGGGGTGGAAAAGATTATGAAGCAGATACTTTTCGTGTTCCCTCAATAATTAATGATTAAAAAAAAAATTTTAATTTTTGGATCTAACTCTACATTAGCTAAAAATATTTTTACTGTCGGTGATAAAAAGTTTTTATTTAAAAAGATTAATAAGAAAAAATTAAATTTTGATAATTTAAATGCCTCAAAAAAAATTATTCACATTTTATCAAAAAATGACTTTGATGTAATCTTAAATTGTAGTGGAGTACTAGGTGATAACACTTTAAAATATAAAGACATATATAATACAAATTTTGGATCAAATTGGGAGATAGCTAAATACTATCTCAATCAAAAAAAAAGTGAAAAAAAAATAACAATTTTATTTATTGGTTCTACTGCATACAAAACTGGCAAAAAAAACTACCTTTTATATTCATCTTCTAAAGCTGCTTTACATAATTTGTATCAGGGAGCAAAAAGTATACTATCACAAAAAAAAATTAAACTTTTGATCTATCATCCACCCAGAATGAAAACAAAAATGATAAAAAAATTCTCTTTATTTGAGAAGAAATCAGCTATAAACCCTATGATAGTGGCAAAAAAAATTATAAATTTACTAAGTATATAGCATGAAAAAAAAAGCATTTATTACTGGAATATCAGGGCAAGACGGAAGTTATTTATCAGAACATTTACTTGATAAAGGTTACGCTGTGTATGGTATCATAAGAAGAAATTCTATAACTGAACATCAAAGAAATAGACTTAGCCACCTAGATGGTAAAATAGAATTAGCCTATGGTGATTTAACAGACAAAACATCTTTAGATAAACATTTAAAATTAATAAAACCAGATGAAATTTATAATCTTGGGGCACAATCACATGTTAGAGTTAGCTTTGAAATACCAGAGTTTACTTTTCAAAGTAATGGTATAGGTGTTTATAACATTTTAGAATCGATGAAAGAATTTTCATCAAAATCAAAATTTTATCAAGCCAGTTCATCAGAAATGTTTGGTAGATCTGTTGACAATGATGGATATCAGAGAGAGGGAACAAGATTTGAACCTACAAGTCCTTACGGATGTGCTAAAGTTTTTGGATTTAACTTAACTAAACATTATAGAAAAGCTTATAAAATTTTTGCTGTAAATGGAATATTGTTTAATCATGAGTCTAAAAGACGAGGATCTAATTTTGTTACATCGAAGGTTGTAAAAACAGCTGTGAGAATAAAACATCAATTAGAAAAAGAATTAGTATTAGGCAATATGGATTCTTCAAGAGATTGGGGTCATTCCAAAGATTATGTAAATGCTATGCATTTAATTTTAACCCAAGATGAGCCTGATGACTATGTTGTTGCTACAGGAGAAACAAGAACTGTAAGGGAATTATGTGAATATGTTTTCTCAAAATTAAATCTTGATTTGGAAAAATATTTAAAAACTTCAGAAAAGTTTATGAGACCAGAAGAACTTAGATACCTAAAAGGGGACTCCTCTAAAATAAGAAAGAAATTGAAATGGAAACCAAAATATAGCTTTGAAAATTTAATAGATGAAATGATTGAGTTTTGGGAAGCTCACTATAGTAATGACAATATAAACTATTAAATTTTTAACAAATCAGTCTATTTTTTTAGGGTTTCATTGTTATCAAAATTTAGATAAATTTTATGAATATAATAAATTAAGTAAACCTAATAATGCAGACATGAATCAAAAAATTGTATACTTCTACCTTGTGATAAAAACATTGATAATAAATATCAAGATATAACTATTATTAATATAATTAGATATTTTGAAAAATAAAAATTTAAAAATAATTATTGGCTCTACGTATTCATTAATTGTATTAATTTCACTTGTTTATTTTTTTACATATTTTGATTTAAAGGATCTTGCAGATTATAATTTTTTAAAAAGTATAAAAAATGAATTTATAAATTATAAAGAGAAAAATTTATTTTTATTTACTTCAATCTACATAATATTTTGCATTATTTGGCTTTTTTTTATTGGCATTGGAATTCCACTGGTAATACTTACGGGAATGATTTATGGCCAATTAACTGGTAGTGTACTATTTCTTTTAATAATTGCTTCAGCTTCAACTTTATTTTATATTCTTGTCAGATATTT
>MDTF01005289.1_pt1 | contig 18629 bp, 17 predicted proteins | sample 811191 | NCBI WGS metagenome assembly MDTF01 (sample SAMN05326649, study PRJNA326480) | marine metagenome | isolation source: seawater | place: Southern Ocean | collected 2011 | reverse complement strand
GGATGTGGAAGCACAGTAATGTGTGTAGCTGACCAGTACTAATAGCTCAATTGGCTTGATTTATGCACTGAAAAAAATTTTTAAATGGACAAGATAATTAAAGATAAATTTATTACAAAACACTTAGGTACCAAAAGCTTTATATGTAAAAACGTAGAAAAAGAAAAAGATCTTTTGGAAATAGATAGATTAAAAAAACCTTTTTTTTTAACTATAAAAAATAAAAATAAGTTAAATAAAGTTTATCAAAAAAAACTTAATGCCACATTAATCTGTAAACTTATTAACTTTGAAAAAATAAGCCAAGTTAAAGAAAAATCAATATTAAGTTGTAGAAAAATAAAAAAAAAAGATGTGCCACAGATTAAAAAAATCGCATTAGAAAAAACATCAAATTCTAGATTTTTTAATGATATTAAACTGCCTTTATATTTTAGAAAAAATATTAGAAAAAACTGGGTTATGAATTTTTTTTCTAAAAAAAGAGGTGATGAAATGATTGTTGCACTTAATAAAAGAAAAAAAATACTTGGTTTTTTGTTATTGAAAATAAAAAAAAAAAATTAATCATAGATATTATAGCAACAAGAAAAAAATCACAAAATTTAGGTGTGGCAACATCTTTAATTAATTATATCAATAATAAATTTATGTACAAAAAAAATACAACTTTAATTGCTGGAACACAATCAGACAATATATCTGCTAAAAAGTTTTATAAAAAAAATGGTTTCATTGAAATGAATACGATTTATGTTTATCATATGCATTATTTTATTTAAGATAAAAAGTATATTAACTATTATTAGCAGTTAATTAAGTATGATTTTTATGTTTAGAAAAATTAATTATGATATTGTAAATGCAAAGTAAAAAACAAATAATTAATAACTTTAAAAAAATTAAAATTAAAGAAAGTTTTATTATTATTCACTCTGATATAACTGGTTTAATTTTTAAAAATTTTTCACTAGAAAAACTTTGGAATATAATAAGAGAAGGTTTGGGAAAAAATAAGACCTATATTTTTCCCACCTTTACATTTAGTAATAAACATAAAACCTGGAGCTATAAAAAGTCAAAAAGTGAGTCTGGTGCTTTATCTGAATATTTTAGAAAAAATATAGCTACAAGAAGAACAGTTCACCCAATTCATTCAGTGGCAATCTATGGTAAAAATCAATCTAAAGTTCCCAGTCATAATTCTAAATCTAGTTTTGGAAAGCGATCTACTTGGGAATGGCTGTGTAAATCAAAGGATGTTTGTAATTTAGCAATAGGATTAAATTTACATGGTGGAGGTACTTTTTGCCATTACTCAGAAGAAAAACATAAGATTAATTATCGAAAGTTTAAGATTTTAAAATTAAAGATAATTGGAAAGAATAATAAGCTTATTAAAAAGAAATTCACCTATTTTTCAAGAAAAGCAAAAATTAAGAATGATTGGAGTGTCTGTGAAAGAGACTTAATAAATGAAAAACTTATCAAACGGATTAAATTTAAAGAAAATGATTATCCAATAATTAAAATGAATACTTATAAAGTTACAAATTTTATTTTAAAAAAAATTGAAAGAGACAAATATTATTTAACTAATAAAAACCTATCTTCCTAGTTTTAATATCGAAATAGATAAACCCACACCAAATCCACAAAAAAGTATTTTCTTACTTTTCTTTAACTCTTTAAGATTTTCAGAAATTAATACTGGTATTGATGTTGAAACTAAGTTTCCATATTTTTCATAGTTGGTTGGCAAAAATATTTTTTTATTTAATTTAGTTTTAATCAAATTAATAACTATCTTACCTGCTTGATGTATAAACAAACTGTCAATATTTTTTGAGTACCTGATTATTTCAGGAAGAACATGTCTTAATGCCAATGAAACTATAGCAGGCCCGTTCATATTAATTTCGTCCTTTTCAAAAATTAAGTCTCCCTGAGTGTTTGAAATATTTAAATTTTTTCTATCAATAAGCTTTAACCCATCTCTTTTATGTTTAATAATTGATACTGATGCACCATCACTGAACAAAGGTTTAATTGATCTATCTTTTTTATTTATAAATTTTGAATATGTATCGGTTGTAACTATTAATATTTCAGACTTTTTGTCATTACTAATAATATTATAAGCTAGAATCAAAGCATCAACATAACCTGTACAGCCTGAATTTAAATTTATACAGAACACATTTTCAATATTCAGGCTACTTGATACGTAATTAGATATACCTGGAAACCTTATAGAGGGAGTATTTGTAACACTAATTATATGAGTTATTTTTTTTGCCTCATGAGATTTTATTTTTTTACAAACACTAAGAGCCAAAGTTTCTGAGCTTTGATTCTTATTTGCTAAATATCTTTTATTAATTCCAGTTAATTTTTTTATTGAATTTTTTTTTAGTCCCATATCTTTTTCTACTTGAGTATTTTTTTCAACTTTATTTCCAAGCTTAAAATAAATTTTTGATATCTCAATCATTTAATTATTATTTTTTTAAGGTTTGTTTTTTTATTTTTTATAATTTTTATAATTTTTTTTAAATAAGAGTCATCTTTGTAAGCATGTTTTTTAATTTTATTTAAGTTTATATTTATTGCTTTTTTACCCATTTCATTATTAACTGCACCTAGAGAAATCACATTAACTCTTATGCCTCTATTTTTCTGTTCATTCCCTAAAATTTTAGCAGCAAAGTTAAGACAGTTCTTTGATATACTGTAATAGGCATTCCCAGACTCATGATTTTCAGCTGCTATAGAGGAAATAAAATATATTGATGCACCTTTATTCAGAATTTTGCATTCTAAAGATTGTTTAGCAATTAATAAAGGTACTTTAAAATTTTGATTAAATATTTTTTCAAAGTCTTTTTCAATATAATTTGTTAAAAATGAAGAAGAAAAACTTCCATTAAAAATAAGTATATTATCAAATTTTTTATTTATCCTCATGATAGCATTTTGAATATTATTTTGTGTATACTTTTTTAGTAAATAATTTTTTTTATATATTTTAGATTTTGATCTACTTATGTTTTCAACATTTTTAATTTTTTTTGCAAGTTTAATTGCAATATCACTAGAACCACCGAAAAAAAGAATTTTCATTATTTTAGGGTTTTGATGATTAACTTATTTAAGTCTTCAAAAGTTTTCAATTTTTCAAACTTTCTATAATCCAAAGTTTTTTTATATTTATTATCTACAAAGGTTATTAAATTTATTTTAGTCATCGAGTCCCAGTTAAATCTAGCTAATGATAAATTTTCTTTTATAGCATTTTTTGGTTCATTAAACGATTTTGCTATTAAATCTTTATATTTCACAATATTGAGAGCATACTTAATATATTTGATTTAAGAAATAAAAAAATTAGTTCTTATGATTTTAAAGTAATTAATTAACAAATTAATTTTTTAGATTTTAGTTTGGTAAATATTTTTTTTGTTTCTTTTTCATTTAAATTAATTATTTTTGATATCTTTTCTAATGAGTTATTGCCATCTGCGTATTGAAGAAAATTCATATAATTTTTTGTTGTACTTTTATTTGCTGTTGTTGATAGTGTTGGGTATAATCCTCTTTTACCCATTTGAGGCTCACATAGCATTACATTTTTTGGTATAATCTTATTAATTAATGAGTTAACTGCTTCTCTAGCCACATTAAAACCTCCCTCAATACCTTTTTGAGTTACCAAGTTAAAGTCATCTAGGGAAGTGTGATACTCTGGATACTCTGCATATTTAGTCCTAAATATAGATGACATCTTTAAATCTATGCCAGGTGAGTTGTATTGCCTTTCGTCAGATCCTCTTTTTAAGAAAGAATAAACTTTATATTTTTTTATTTTTAGTTTCTTATATGCGTCTACAATTGCTTCGTCAGAGGGAGAGTTTTCATATTTTGAGAACATACAAGAATGTTGGCGTTCATCACCTATACAGGTTAAGTTAAACCCACCAATCACTCTTTCTTTTAGTCTTAAAAGATTTAAACTAATATAAGCAATTGAACCTATAGTTTCTGGTATAAATATAAATCTAATAGATTTTTTTAATTTTTTTAATTTTTTTAATTTTTGATAATAATTTATCAAACACATACTAACAATTGGTCCACTTAATTCATTGTTTGCCATAGATGGGTGACAAATATATGTCGAAATTAAGATCTCTTCTAAAGATTCTCCTTTTAACAATATTTCTCCATAATTCATATCACCCTTATGATTAAAATTAGATTTTATATCTATTTTAAATTTGTCATTTTTTTTATAATTTCTTAGAATCCTAGTTTTATCATTATGGCTTAAGCAAAAGCCCCATCTTTTTTTATAATAGGAAGTAATATAGGGAATAGCATTTGGTTGATTTTTAATTGAATATATATTCTTTATTAATTCTGCTTTTTTAATAGTTTTGGAAATTGGTCTTGAGTAACCAACTAAATGAAGATTATTATTTTTAAAGTCTATAATTTTTTTTCCTTTTTTGTCTAAAACAAAAGCATCTGAAATATTCCATTCATATGGAATTTTCCAGTCAAACACATTTGTCCCAGATTTAATCTTTTTAATTTTAAGATTTGGGAATTCCTTTTTAATTATTTTTAAAGTTTTTTTAGTACCATCTCCAGTTAAGCTTCTATTTAATGGATATAGAATTTTTTTTCCAATATTATAATATTTACTTAAAGTCATTTTTTAGATTAATTTTTTTTTGCAAAAGCATATATAGTATACTTTCCACTTTTCTCTTTAATTTTATCGATTTTTAAAATTTTGAAACCAGCATAAGTAAGAGAGTTATATAAAGAATCTAAACTAAAGATATGCAAGTGTTCTACACCAAATTCCTCCTGATATTTTGCTTTTCTTTGTTCAGACGCAGTTTGTCCATCTGGAACCTCAACATATATGAAACCGTTTTTAGTCAATACATCTTTACAGTTTTTAAAAAATAATAATGGATTTTTAACATGCTCAGCTACTTTGTTGAGAGAAATAATATTAAATTTTTTATTTTTAAATACATTCTTCTTAAAATTTGAATGGTAAATTTCTAGTCCTAATTTTTTTCTTGCAAAATTTACAAATTCGATACCTGGTTCAATTCCACATAGTTTCCAACTAACTTTTTTTTTAATTGCATCTAAAAATATTGAAAGTCCACTACCAACATCTAAAAGTGAAATTCTATTATTTTTTTGGTTCTTGAAAAAATTTAAAAATCTTAAAACACGACTAAAGTTATCAGAATTTTTTCCTAATTTTTTTATTTTAATAAATTTTTTTTCAAGATTCTCACCATGTGAGACTAATGAATAGTTATCATTATAAATTTTTTCTATATCAAACTTAAGATCTCCATAAAAATGATTGCAAATATTACACTTAACTACCTTTCTTTGATAATTCTTAATTTTATAATCAGGTTCTGTAAGTGGACGTTTATTATATGTAAAAATTGTCGAGATATTTTTTTTAATTTTTCTACAGTTTAGATTCTTACAATACTTATCTTTTTTTTTAATTTTGGTTATTTGATTAATTAAACTTTCTTCATTAGTAAAATTATCCAATCTTAGTAAAATTGTTAGATTGTTATGATGTATATAATCTTGAAAGTCTCTTTTTTTAAATTTATCAACAACAACAAGAAAAATCCGATTAGACATATTTTTAATTAAAAATGTTTCATAGCTATTTTTCTTAAGTCTTGTATTTATTGAGGGTGTGGAATAATACCCCCAGCTCTTCATCCCAAAATCATATTCTTTATTACCATTAATAAAAGTTATTTGCTCATTAGCATTTAGTGCAATTTTTCCAAAATCGTTAATCTGAATTTTATTATCAAAACCAACAGTATAAGCTCTTGGTTTTTTTTTTATTTTTATTTTCATTTATTTTAAAGGTATTTTTAAAACCCATTTGTTTTTCTTCTTAATCCAAATTTTGTTATTTCTAAAATTTTCACAAATTTTAAAAAATTTATCTTCAGTCATACCAACAAAAGAGCAAAATTTTTTTATATCTTCTTTTGGAGTTTTAAAATTATCTCTTTTAATTATACTTATAGCGTCTTTTCTTTTTATTCTTTTATTTCTTATTTCAAGGCTTAAATTATCGTACATTCTAGAGAAACCAAATTTATATATTTTTAGGTAGTGATGAATTGAAATAAGATCGTCATCTATATCAGCGTAATCATAAAAACCTGTCTTAGGTTTTTTTTTAATAATATTGAAACCATGTTTTTTGGCAACTTTATAAGTTTGATTTGGATCCCACTTAAAATATTCTCCCATAAAAAGTGAAATTGGGTTGTTGTGCTTATCAATTTTTTCTTTAATAAAAGGTGCTAATTCTTCTCTAGTTAGGTCTTTATCAATCCAATCTTTTGCTTCGGTTCCAAAATTTATTCCATATTTTTTAATCCACTTTTGATTAACCCTATTTAATTTTAGGTCTTTTTTGCTTCCACCATACTCTCTTGCAGAATTTTCCCCCCAAAGTATATAAGGAATCTTAAATTTTTTTGCAAGATTATAAGAAATTCCCCACATAGCCATATGCATAGGAATAGCTACTGACCCAAATTTAGTAAAAGCTTTCCGTAAGAATTTTTTTTCTACTTTTTCATCAATAGAAAACTCAATATGATGAACTCCAATTTTTTTTAAATTATCCAGATTTTTTTGACCAATATTTGTTCTCATTACTGGTTTATAAGTAAAAGCAAGAGGATTAAGACCATTTTTTTTGGCTAAAATGACCTGCCAAGTACTATCTTTCCCTCCACTTACGGGTATTAAGCAATCATAAAGTAATTTTTTTTTTTTAATATTTTTAATAATATTCTTAAATTCTAATTTCATTTTGCCCCAAGCTATCTTGGGCCTAATTGCATGTGTTTCACAAGCTGTACAATTACCATTTGGTAGAATAAACAAATTTGGTCGTGTGTTTGGTAGCACACAGCTTTTACAATATTTCATCAGGAAAAGTTCTCCATAAAAATTTTTGAAGATATAAATGTAAATAAAAAATTACTTTCTACACCTGAGGCCATTCTTTTCTTATTTATTAATTTTTCAAATGTTTTCTTATTTATTATTCTAAATATTTCACTGTCTTCTAATAAGAAATCCCTATCCTTTTTTTTTGTTAAGTCTATTGCATCAGATATATTTCCAGTAAATCCAACTTTTTCTTTTTTTAATCTAATTTCATCAGGTACTAATCCTTCAACTATCTTTCTTAATGGCCATTTAGCCATCCCATTTTTTACATAGTATGTTGCTGGCATATTTAGACAATTTTGAAATAGATTGCTATCCAAATAAGGACTTCTATTTTCAATAGAGCTATACATTGAATTTAAATCGTCTTCCTTTAGTCCATTTGGAACAGTTTCATTTGTTAGTTCATTTAACATTCTGTTTTTCATTAAAGAATTACAAAATTTTTCTTCATCAAATTTAAATAATTTATTTTTAATAAACATTTTTTCTTTAAAAGAATCGACTTGATAAATATGTTTTCTAAAATTATTATTTTTAATAAATACATCATGTTTTTGTAAAAAGGGATTTTTTGTAACAGGATAGACCATATTTTTCCAATTTTTTACACTTCTATTAAATAGAGTTTTATTTTTTTTAATTTCATTTAAGTAAAGAAGGTGGTGGTCATAATATCCAGAAAAAATTTCATCAGCACCAAACCCACTAATTACCACTTTATGTCCAGCTTTTTTAATTTTCTTTAATAGTAGAAATTGAAAAAATGAATTAATAGTTGTGACTGGTTGATCATGATATCTAATTTGATCAGTTAGTTGTGGAAAAAAATTATCTTTGTCAAAATTTGGTTTTAATTGTTGATGATTTGATTTGAGTTTATTTTTTGCTATATTGATATAATAGCTCTCATCATATCTCTTTTCTTTGTTTATTACACTGAAGGTACTTACATCACAATTAAAGTATTTTTGAGCAATAAATACAAGTGAATTAGAGTCCAATCCTCCACTTAAAAAAAAAGCAAGAGGTACGTCAGATCTTAATCGTAATTCAATTGATTTGAATAAACTTTCTTTAATTTTGAGAATAGATTTTTTCTCAGAAAATCCATTGGGTTCATATCTTATTATCCAATATTTTTTTTTAATTATCTTATTATTCTTAAACAAAAAATAACTCCCTTTTGGAAAATTTGTAATTTTATTAAAATACGTGTCATCTTTTTTATATAGACTTTTGTACCCATACCTTAATAATTCATCAATTTTATTATCATTAATTTGTAGTTTTTTATTTAAGATTGTTTGAATAGTTTTTATTTCAGAAGCAAAAATAAACTCATTGTTTTCGTTATAATAAAACAAAGGTTTTTCTCCAAATCTATCTTTACATAAAATTCCTATTTTTTTTGTTTTGTCATAAAAATAAAAAGACCACATTCCTTCAAGTTTTTTAATTCCATTTTCACCCCAAAAATCTAAAACCTTAATTAAAACTTCAGTATCTGAATTTGTATCAAATTTATAACCTTTGGTTTCTAGTTCTTTTTTAAGTTCTAGATAATTATAAATTTCACCATTAAAAACTAAAAACTTATCCTTAAAAATATATGGCTGGTTAGCTTTAATGTTTTTTGAGTCGATGATGCTTAATCGTGTAAAAAAAATACTCAAAAAATTCTTTTGATTTAAAATTTCTTTAAAACCATTTGAGTCTGGACCTCTTCTTATCATGGTACTAAGTATTTTTTGAACTTCTTTTGTGTCAAATCTCTTTTTACCAATATATCCAGCTATGCCACACATTTTTTTTTCTCTGTATTAAAAACTTTATTTTTTATCATAAGACTATTTAATTTAAACTTGGCTTATATTTGAAAAGGAGCATTCTTGCATCTTCTAATTTAAAATATTTAATATTAAAATGTGTTTCGGGAGTTAAATCAAGAATATGTCGAGTATCATTAAATTTTAATAATTTATTTGTTTATTTTATTGATTAATTTTAACAATATAGTAAAAAATATAAAAAATTTAAAAACTAATATTATATTAAACTTTTTTACAATCATTCGACAAAATAATAAGGTACGTTTTTGTTAGCTATAATTCAAGCAAGATTAGACTCAAAAAGATTCCCAGGAAAAAGCTTAAAAAAAATTTACGGCAAATCTATGGTAGAAAGAGTTTATAATAGAGTTAAAAAAGCAAAAGAAATTAAAAAAGTTATAATTGCTATTCCAAAAAACAAAAATAATATTACGCTTGAAAATTTCTGTCTAAATAATAACTTTAGTTATTATAAGGGAAGCTTGAAAAATGTGTGTGAAAGAATGTATGAGACAGCGAAAAAATCCAAGTCAAAAGCTTTTGTGCGAATATGTGGAGACAGCCCATTAATTGATCCTTATTTAATCGATTATGCTGTTAAAATTTTTAATAAAAAGAAAATTGATTTAGTTACCAACACTTTTAAAAAAAGTTGTCCGTCAGGACAATCAATAGAAGTGATCAAGACAACGGCTTTAAAGAAAATATTAGATAAAAGATTAACGCCAGAAGAGAAAGAGCATGTAACAAAATTTTTTTATAACAACATAAAGAATTATAAAGTTTATAATTTTAAAATCAAAAATATTAGATTTAAGAAATTAAAATTTTCTGTTGATACAAAAAAAGATCTTAGAAATTTACTAAATAAATTTAGTAAAAAAAAATTTGATAATTTTAATCTTATAAAAAAATGAAAATTATAGCTGCTATTATTGGTATGGGAATAGGTGAAAAGCATATAGAGGCTATTGATAACTATAAATTTTCAAAAGTTTTAATAATCTGTGAAAAAAATAAAAAAAAAATAAAATATTTTAGAAAAAAATACCCTAAGAAGATTATAACTGATGATGAAAATCTAATTTTTTCAAATAAAGAAATTAATTTAGTATCAATAGCTAGCTATGACGATCATCACTATCGTCAAATACTAAAATGTTTTAGTACAAATAAGAATTTCATTATTGAAAAACCCATGTGTTTAAAATTTTATCAACTAAAAAAAATTAATTCATTGCTAAGATTAAATAAAAAAGTGAAAATGTTTTCAAATTTAACATTGAGAGCTAACTCTCTCTTTATTTATATTAAAAAAAGTATTGATGTAAAAAAAATTTTTTATATTGAAGCAGACTATATTTGGGGTAGGTTTTTTAAATTATTTGAATGGAGATCTAAATTAGTTGATTATTCGTTAACACTGGGTGCAGCAATACATATGATAGATCTAGTAGTGTGGTTGTTAAAAGATAAACCTTTAACAATTTCTTCTTATGGAAATAATATTTCAACAAAAGGAACATCTTTTAAAAAAAAAAGTTTTTTGGTTTATATTCTTAAATTTAAAAATAACCTTATTGTAAAAATTACAGCAAATGCGACAGCTCCACATGAGCATTTTCATGAATTAAAGGTGTACCAAAATAATAAAACTTTTATAAATTCGATCTTTGGGCCTTATTTGATTGAGAGATCAAATAAAAAAAATGTACTAAAAAAAATAAATAAAAACTATCCAGATAAAAAGAATAGGAGAAACTTGATTAGAAGCTTTATAGATTATTTGTTGAAAAATAAAAATAAAAACCCAATTAGTCATAAAGAACAAATAGACCTAATGAGTATTTGTTTTTATGCTGATAAATCGTTAAAAGAAAATAAAGAACAAAAAATAAATTATTTACAATAAAATGAAAAAAATAGAATTTTCCAAACAAAACATTTTACCTGCAGACTTAAGTGCAGTTTCAAAGATAATAAAAGGTGGATGGCTAACACATGGAAAATACACAGAATTATTTGAAAAAGAGCTTGGCAAATATACTGGTACAAAATATGCAGTAACCGTTTCTAGTTGTACAGCAGGTTTACATTTATCGTGCCTCGCTCTTGGATTTAAAAAAGGAGATGAAGTGATAGTTCCATCAGTTACACATACTGCAACTGCACACGCAGTAGAATATACGGGTGCTAAAGCAATTTTTGCTGACGTTGATGCTTTAACTGGAAATATAGATTTACAAGATTTAAAAAAAAAAATTTCTAAAAAAACCAAGGGTTTAATAATAGTTCATATGGCAGGGATAACTTGTGAAATTTCAGAAATTAAAAGATTGTGTAAAAATAAAAAAATAAAATTAATTGAAGATTGTGCTCATGGTCTAGGTACAAAATATAAAAAAAAACATGTTGGAAATTTTGGAGAAACTGGATGTTTTTCTTTTTATCCAACAAAACAAATTACCACAGGAGAAGGTGGTGCTGTTGTTACAAATAATAAGAAAATTTATTTAAAAATAAAAAAACTAAAAGCTTTTGGGATAGATAAAGATCTAAAAGATAGAAAAAAAGCTGGAGTATATGATGTTCAAGATTTAGGTTTTAATTATAGAATGACTGATTTTCAAGCTGCACTCGGTTATTTTCAACTAAAAAGATATAAACAAAACCTAATTAAAAGAAAAAAAATAGCAAAAAAATATATAGAACTGCTCTCCAATGAAAAAAATATAAAGTTTCCTGCTTACTCTTCTAATAATTCATATTTTATTTTTCAAGTTTTGTGCAAGAACAGAGATAAGATTGTTAGTGGTTTAAAAAGTAATAAAATTTTTACAAGCATCCACTATGCTACCCCATTAACAAGTATGAGCTACTATCAAAAAAAATATAAAATAAATTCAAAAAGATATAAAAATTCTAATAATTACTCAAAAAATAATATTTCCTTACCCAATTATCCTAAATTAAGTATTTTAGAGGTTGAATTTATTTGCTCTAAGCTTAAAGAGTTGTCAAACAAATGAATAAAAAAAAAATTTTATTAGTTGGTGGTTCTGGTTTTATTGGTCACAATCTCGCAATCTATTTAAAGAATAGAGGTCATCAACCTTATGTAGTTGATAGCCTGTCTGTAAATAACCTTTTATCTTATACAAATGAGGAAGTAAAAAATAAGATATTATATAAGGCAATTCTTAACAATAGATTAGATTTATTAGATAAAGAACAAATAAAAATATCAGTTCAAGATTCAAGAGATAATCAGGCTATTTGGAAACTATATGAGGAAATTAATCCTGATATTGTTATCCATTTAGCTGCCGTTTCTCATGCAAACAAATCTAATAAAGATCCTCATAGTACTTTTGATCATAGCTTGAGAACTTTAGAAAATACACTTGATTTTTGTAAAACAAATAAAATACATGTTATTTATCTGTCTTCAAGCATGGTTTATGGAAACTTTAACTCAAAGGATGTAGATGAAAATACTACATGCAAACCAATGGGTATATATGGAACATTGAAATATTCAGGTGAATTAATTGTAAAAGCTTATAATCAAGTTTTTGATCTACCATATACCATTGTAAGACCTTCAGCTCTATATGGTGAAAGATGTGTTAGCAGAAGAGTAGGTCAGATATTTATTGAGAACGCTTTACAAGGAATGAATATCGAAATTAATGGTGATGGCAATGAAAGATTAGATTTTACTTATATAGAGGACTTTATTCAGGGGATAAGTCTTGCATGCGAAAGCCCAAATTCAATAAATGAAACTTTTAATATTACTTTTGGCAATTCTAGAAAAATTAACGAACTAACAACCATAATACAAAAAGAATTTAAGAATATAGAAATAATTTATAAAGAAAAAGAAAAATTAATGCCAGAAAGAGGAACTTTAAATGTAGATAAGGCAAAAAAACTTTTGAATTATAAACCTGAATACCCACTAGAAATTGGTTATGAGAAATATATTAAATGGTATAAAAATTTTTGGCAATCAATTAAATAGTTATTAATGATTATTAATGGTTTCGATACAAATAAGAAAGTAATGATAGTTGCTGAAATTGGTAACAATCATGAAGGAAAAATTTCTCTTGCAAAAAAAATGATTAATCTTGCTCACAAAGCAGGAGCAGATGCTGTCAAATTTCAAACCTTTAAAGTTGAAAAATTTATATTAAGTAAAAATAAAAAAAGGTTTGAAAAGTTAAAAAAATTTCAACTTACATATAATGAATTTAGAATATTAAAATCTTATACTTTAAAAAAAAAAATGATTTTTATTTCTACACCATTGGATTTAGATAGTGCGTTATTTGTGTCAAATATAGCTCATGCAATAAAAATTTCTTCTGGAGATAATAATTTTTATGAACTAATTAAAATGTCAATTAATAAAAAAAAATCAATAATAATTTCTACGGGCATGACAACCCATGAAGATATAAAAAAATTACTTAATTATATAAAAAAAAATGTTGGTTTGAATTATATAAGAAAAAAAGTTGCTTTATTGCATTGCGTCACTAGTTATCCGGTAGCAGACGAATATGCCAACTTAAAATCTATACCTTACTTAAAAGATAAATTTAATTTGCTTACAGGGTATTCAGATCATACTCTAGGCAATGAAGCTTGTATTGCCGCTGTAGCTTTAGGAGCCAGAATAATTGAAAAACATTTCACTTTCGATAAAAAATATTCAAGCTTTAGAGATCATTCTTTATCAGCAGATTATAAAGATCTAAAAAATATGGTTTTATCTATTAGAAAAATAGAAAAAATGATGGGTATATATAAAAAAGATATTCAAAAAATTGAAAAACCTTTTCAAATAAGCACAAGAAGAGCCATGTATTCTAGTAAAGATATAGAAGAGAGATCATTACTTAATCTAAAAAAAGTTGACTTTTTAAGACCTGGCCCAAGTTCAATTAATCTCGATTTAGATAAAATTAAAAAAAAAAAAATTAGAAAATTTTTGAAAAAAGGAACTTTAATAAATAATAAAGATCTTTATTAAAATGAAAGATTTAATAAAAAAGATAAATAAAAAAAAATCAAAAGTTGGAGTTATAGGGCTGGGGTATGTTGGCTTGGAGTTATTGTTGTGTATAAATGAAGCAAATTTTGAAGCATTTGGTTTTGATACAAATATTTCAAAAATTGAAAAATTAAAAAAAAATATTCCTACAATTAATACAATATCTAAAAAAAGATTAATTAAACTAAATAAAAATAATTTATTCGATATAAGGGATATAGATAAGACTTATGATTGTGATATTATTATAATATGCGTTCCAACTCCACTTACTAAAAAAAATACTCCAAATATGTCTTATGTGGAAAACAGTCTGAGTTCCATTGCTAAATACTTAAGACCGGAACAAATGATTATTCTTGAAAGCACAGTTTATCCTGGGGCTACAAGAGATATTTTTTTTAATAAAATTGAAAAAAATAAAAAATTATCTATAGGTAAAAATTTTTATCTTTGCTTTTCTCCAGAAAGAATAAGTCCTGGAAAAGAGTATGATATAAAATATACAGAAATTACTAAAGTTATTTCAGGTTCATCTAGTAAATGTGTAGATGTGATAAGCTGTTTTTATAAGAAAATATTTGAGTCAGTTTATATTGCTAAATCATTAGAAGATGCTGAATTTACAAAATTATTTGAAAACTGTTACAGGTCAGTAAATATAGGCTTGGTAAATGAAATGAAGATGATATGTGATAAGCTAGGCCTTAAAATTATGGATATAATTGATACAGCTGCAACTAAACCATTTGGTTTTAGACCATTTTCTCCTGGGCCAGGAGTTGGAGGTCATTGTATACCAATAGATCCACTCTTTATATCCTGGATAGCCAAAAAAAATGGAGTGACAAGTAAATTTATAGATATTTCTAGAAAAACAAATTTGAACATTACTAATTGGGTTCTAAAAAAGATAAAAAATAAAATAAAAAGAAAAAAAGCAAAGCTTTTGTTTATAGGTGTAGCATATAAGAAAGATGTCGACGATTGCAGGGAGTCACCAGCAATTAGAATTATGGAAAAACTAGATAAAGATAAATTTAGTATTAATTATTATGATCCATATATAAAAAATATAAACCTGAACAATAAAGATCTTTTTTCTTTAGATAACTTAGATTTTAAAAAAATTAAAAATTATGAAGCAGTAATAATTACAACTGACCATTCAAAAATAAATTATAACTTAATCTTAAAAAAATCTAATATGATTTTTGATACTAGAGGAGTATACAAGAATAGCAATTTGGCAAAAGTGATACATTGTTGATTATTAAAAATCAATTTTTCTTTTATATTCTTGTAACAGTTGAAACCCTAATATCATCGTGAAGAGGTGGTGTGGAATTATAGTGAAGTATTTTTTTAACTTTTTTATTTAATGTTTTAAATTTAGTTTTACCAATCATTTTTTCATATTGATAATATGGTTTTATAAACCAAGGTGAGTAGAAGTTAAAAAGACTCCATCTACTTTGTGTTGTTGCTGCGCCACCTTTATGCCAAATACCAGTATCAATAATTACCATTGTACCCTTTTTACCTGTAATTAATTTATATTTATATTTTTTTTGATTTTTTGGAGGTATTGATCTTAGTAGGTGAGATTTGGGTACATACTTTGTTGCACCATTTTCTTTAGTAAAATCCTCAAACATTAGAAGAACCAAGTAACCAAAACCTTTATCGAGTCTTCTACCATCAAGATAACGAGAATCAGTATGCCAAGTATCCCCCATATCTAATCCACTAATATTCTTATGATTTAAGATTCTTCTATTAAAAATAGTAGTATTGGTAATTGTATAGTCAATACCCAAAAGTTCAGAAAGGATCTTATCTACGTTTTTAAAATAAATTAAATTAAAAAAATTACTATCAAATCTAAAAGGTGATTGAACCCACTGACAATTCTTATTAAATGAGTGTGTTCTTTTTTTTTTTAATAATTTTTGGAAAACTTCGTTACAATATTTAGTATATAAATTGCATTGTTTTGCAGAAAGTACATTTTTAATAGTCGTGATTCCATTTACTTTTAAGTTTTTTATATTCTGTTGTATTGATTTCATATAGGTAATATAAAAATATCTTATATACATTTTTATGTTAATTGTAATAAATTTTTTATGGAAATAAAAAGTCTGAATTTTAGAGATTTACTCTTAATTTATATAGAATTTTTAATAAAGATAAAATAAGACATGCTTCTAAATACTTCTATATTTAAAAAAAATTAATAATTACCGCAGTGAAACAAACAATAAAAAAATTTCCACTTCTATTTAAAATAATAATTTTATTTCTTAAACAAGAGATTAAGTACATCATATCAATTTTTAATTTTAAAAAAAAACTCCATGATAAAAATTTAGATTTGATTGATAAAAAAAAAAATTTTTTTACAAAATTTGCATTTAATGAAAAAAAAGAAAAAAAAATATTAATAACATCGTTTTTAGGAATTAATGATTATTTAAAATATGAATATTTGTTAGGTATTTATTTATCAAATATTAGAAAAGAATCCATTACAGTGTTATTAGAAAAAAAAGATTCATATTCCAAGAATTTTTTTTTAAAAAAAGGTTTAAATAATTTTATATATTATAGGTCAAAACCAATTTTTTTAAAAAGAGTAATTTATTTTATTAAGTCATATTATATAATATCAAAAATTAAAAATATTAATGAATTTGTAAAATTTAAGTATGAGGGGATTCCTACTGGTAAAATGATTTATTCACATGTGGCAAGATTTACAAGAACAGCAACTTTTGATAAAATAGAACCAAAGTTTTATAGCACTTTTGCAATATATTTACATTATGCACAAGAATTTAAAAATATAATTAACAAAAATAAATTTAAATATTTTGTTCAAAGCGAACCACAGTTTATTCCACCATCAATTTTTATGGGATATGCACTAAAGAAAAAAATTAACATGTTAACACGCATGGGTACAAATAAAATTATTACTACTAGAATTATTAATAATGTAAAAAATTTTTTAGAAACCAGATGGAAGTACGATAAGAAAAATTTTGATTTAATAAAAAAAAAATATAAAAGCAAAGCAATTAAAATTGGTGCTAAAACTATTAATGATAGATTTAATGGTTTAAAAGATGTTTCAAACCAAGATATAAGCCAAGAAATAATAAAATTAAAAAAATCAAAAAAAGTAAATTATTTTGAAAAATATGACAAAAAATATGTATGCAAATTTTTTAATTGGCAATTATCAAAGCCTATTGGAATTATCATGGCAAATGATTTAACAGACGGACTTTTTAATCATAAATGGGAAATTTATAGGGACAATTATATATGGTTAAGAGAAGTGTTAAAATTTGCATCAATGAATAGTAATATCAATTGGATTGTAAAACCTCATCCTAATGACATTAAGAATGATGATGCACAAAAAGTTAAAAAGATTTTTGAAAAAAACATACACCCAAATCATATAAAATTTTTTCCAGAAAACTGGGGAAAAGCTAATTTACACAAAGTTTCAAATATAATTTATACAAATTTTGGATCAGCAGCTTATGAGTACGCAGCAATGGGCGTACCTGCGGTAATTTCGAGTGAATGCAACATTTATGGTCTAAATATAGCATATGAAACAAAAAACCCAGCACAGCTAAAAAAAATCATTATGAGAAGCCACAAAATAAAAAGATTGGATAAAAGAACTATAGATAATGCAAAAATTTTTGTTTTTTTAGAGGAAGTTTTTACAAAAGTAAAAATTGATACAGCAACAAATGATAATCTAAAAGAAGAAGATGTTAATTCATCTAACTATTGGAAGAGGTATTTTGAAAACTATAAAAATACCAAAGTTTATAAGAATAAATCTTTAGAAAAAGATGAGTTTTATAGAACTCTCAAATATCAAGTTGACAAAAAATTAAAACATTCAATTAATTTAAAATTCATTTAAATTTTTTTTTATTATATCTATAACTTTTTTATAACCAGGAGTTTTTCCATCAGAATTTAAATAATATTTAATATAGGTTTGATATTTTTTCTTTGATAATTTTAAATCTAAATTTAGTTGATTCTTGTTTATAAAATAATTATTATCAAGACTAATAGAATTTATTCCAAGTAAACTTGAATACAAACTGGTCCTTTTTGAAAGATATTCACCCAAAAGAGCTGATTTTAAAATTATAATATTTTTTTTTAATAATAGCGCGTCTAGTGCTGCACTAGATTCATGAAATAAAACAATAAATGAATTATTAATCATTTTAGTAGTTTCATAGCGCTTAATAATAGATTTTGAAAAATACTTTTTAAATAAGAGGCCCTTATTTTTTGGGTGAATACAAATTACTATTTTTTTTTTATAAATATGTGAAACTGTATTTAATAATTTTTGTAAACGAATATAGTATTTTGAAAGAATATCCTTGTTAATATTTCCTTCCCTGTGGGTACGATCAGGGTGATCAAAATATGTATCAATAAAGACAATATATTTTTCAGATTTTTTTTTAATATCTATGAATTCATCATAAGCACGACTATTTATCATAATTACATTTTTGAAATAAGAAAAACTTATAAAAGGATATCTATTTTCAAATTTTTTCAAAAAACTGCCATTAATATTATCGACTATCTTTTTTGAAGCATCAAAGTAAAAATCTATTTTAGGAAAAATCTTT
>MDTF01006975.1_pt1 | contig 18723 bp, 18 predicted proteins | sample 811191 | NCBI WGS metagenome assembly MDTF01 (sample SAMN05326649, study PRJNA326480) | marine metagenome | isolation source: seawater | place: Southern Ocean | collected 2011 | reverse complement strand
ATAACCATAAGAAATAATATTAATTTTTTTTAATTTTTTAATTATTTGAACTTTTTTTGAATTATATTTTATACCCTTTGTTAAATTTAATGCTTTTGGAAAAAATAGTCTTAAGTAGCCAGGTTTTTTAGATTTTAAAAATGCAGGCAATAAAGCTTTCAATTGATGTGAGTCTGCAGGCGCATATATCTCTATATTCGGTAGACTGCTAATTAATGCAATATCTTCCCCTGTTTGATGTGTTGCACCATCAGGTGATAGAGTCATTCCTGAATGTAACCCAATTAGTTTTACATTCAGTTCAGAGTAGCAAATCGATTCCCTTATTTGATCAAATGCTCTACCTGTTAAAAATACTGCTAAGCTTTGTACAATAGGGATTTTTTTATACTGAGCAATTCCGGCAGCAATACCAATCAAATTTTGTTCTGCTATACCTACTTGGATATATCTATTGCCAATTTTTTTTTTTATATTACTTGTTTTTGCTACAGTCCCTAAATCAGCATCTAACAAAACATATTTTGAGTTTTTAATTAATATTTTTTTAATATAATGTGCATAAGCATCTCTTATACTTGAAAAGTTATCATTTTCAGAAAAATCTAATGAAAAATTTACTTGATTGCTCTCTTTTATAACTGCTTGACCAAAATCATATGTATTTTTAATTGTCATTAATTTTATAATTTAATTTCTTTAATATGACTCTCTAAAATTGGCTGTCCATGTGCGCTGACAAGTCCCTCAATCGATTTTAACCCCTTACCTGCTAAAGTATCTGCTAATATAACGGTTGGTTTACTTCCTTTGTAACTTAAAAATTTATTATAAGCCTTTAATATACTGTGGTGGTCATGTCCATTTATACGAATTGCATTCCAATGAAATGATTCATATTTTTTTTTAAATGGCTCCATACCAAGTATATCTTTTGTATAACCATCAATTTGTATTTTGTTTATATCAATTATAACACATAAATTATTAAGTTTATTGTGCCCAGCAAACATCGCCGCTTCCCATACTTGTCCTTCATTTTGTTCTCCATCTCCCATGACGCAATATACTTTTGGTATTTTTTTTTTAGAAAATCTTTTTGCAGCTATAGCATAACCACAAGCTAAAGAAATTCCTTGTCCTAATGAACCACCTGAATTTTCAACTCCTGGTAACTCATAAAGTTTTGGATGACCCAATAATGGAGAATCAAATTTTCTAAGTGTATTAAGTAATTTTTTGTTAAATAAACCTTTGTGAGATAGTATTGCATAAAGTGTTGGGCAGTAATGACCTGCTGATAAAATAACCAAATCCCTTGAGTTAGATTTATAGTTACTTTTAGTAAGATTCAGGAATCCAGAAAAATAAAGGCATACCAAAATATCTAGGGATGATAATGATCCACCTGGGTGCCCTGATCCAGCTTTTTTAAGCATAGTTAAAACAAGAACTCTAATTTCTGTAGAAATTTTTTTTAGTTCAGCAATTTTTTTATTAGTTACGATCATGTTTGTTAAATAAAATTTAACATTTACAGCATAATCTATTTATTTATTTCTTGAAAGCGTATTATTTCTGAGATAACAAACTGTTAATGAAGTTTTTTTTAGACACCTGCTCAATCAATGAAATAAGAAAATGGAAACAATTTGATTTAGTTGAAGGTGTTACAACCAATCCATCACTTTTGTCTAAGCAAAAAAATGAGACAACAAGTCAATTACGAAAAATTTGTTCTATTGTAAATGGTCCAGTTTCTGCTCAAGTTACAGAGATTAATTGTGAAAACATGATCAAACAAGCAATTAACCTAAAAAAAATTGCTAAAAATATAATTATAAAAATACCTGCTACAGAAGATGGTTATTTGGCAGCTAAATTTTTAAAAAAAATAAAAATAAAGATTAATGTTACTGTTGGTTTTAATCCCTCTCAAATTGTTCCATTTGCAAAGATAAATGTTGATTATTTCAGCTTAATATTGGGCAAAACAGAGGACTGGGGATTTTCAAATGTTGATTCTATAATGAAATCTAAAAGAATTATAAAATCTCTTAACTCCAAAACAAAACTACTTTTAGCAAGTATAAGAAATGAAGATCATTTAATTGACTCTATTACAAATGGGGCAGATGTTTTGACCATACCCCCTAAAACATGGGAAAAAATATTTAAAAATAAATATTCTAAATTGGCTTTAGACAATATGCATAATGATTGGCAGCTTATTCCAAAAAAGGATAAAAAAAAATACGATTTCAAAAAATAAAAGATGATGCTCTGGGATTCTTGTCAATACCAACAATATTAAGACCTATTTTTTCGCTTCTTGATAAAACTCTATAAGCTCGAGTTCCGCACCAGTAATATGACAAATTTTATTTTCTAGCTTTAACATTTAACTTTTTTAACTTTTTGAGTTTAGATATATTCATTTTTTTATGGTGTTGTATCTGGATAGAATTATAAATAAATAGAAATGTTTAAAAGACTTAAATTACAAAAAAGAAATTGCCCTGTATGTAAGAGCAAAACATACGAAAATTTTCATGTTAATAATAGCTATTCTAAAATTGATACTAAGGGAGTAATATATGACTACAAGCATGTACTGGTCATTTGTAGATATTGTAATTTAGTTTACACAAATCCTTGGTTAGGTTACAAAAATACTAACAAAATTTATAGTGATTCATCAATTGGTTCTGCTTTTGAAGAGAGTAAAAAAGCAAAAAAACACTTTAAATGTTTTAAACATTTTTTTCCTAATAAAAAAATATTGAATGAAAAAACAAAAATACTTGAGATAGGGACTGCAACAGGTGTTCTTTTAAAAAATATAGCAAATTTTTACAATCTCAAAAAAAAAAAACTTAGATGGGATAGAACCTTCAAAAAAACTAGCTGATAAATTAAAAGGTAATAAATATTTTAAAATTCAAAATAAATTTCTTGATCAATTAAAAACCAAAAAGAAATATAATTTAATTATAATGGATAATGTATTTGAACATATAGAGGATCCTGAAAAAGCATTAAATAAAATTAAAGATTTAATGAATACTAATTCTAAACTTTACATTGCAGTTCCTAATATATTTAAATTCAAGAATAACTTCAGGGATCCATTTGGACATACAGTTAATTATTATGAAAATAATATTAAATATCTTTTTGCATCAAATGGTTTCAAAATAAAAGCCATAAAGAAGCATTATAATTATTTAAATTTTGTAGCCACACTTACTCAAAATAAAGAAATGTTAAAAATAGATTTTAAAAAAGATCTTGAAAAAAAATTTAAAATTGTAAAAAAATTTGTTTTGAGTTCCAGTAAACACAGGAAAAAGCTGCTAGAGCATTATAAAAATATTGAAAAAAAAATTAAAAAAAATAAATCTAAAATTATTTTATATGGTGCTTCTAATTTTGCACTAGAATTTTTGAAAAATACTAATTTAAATAATAATATATTGTATTTAACAGACTCAAATTCTATCTACCATTATAAAAAAAGATTTGGTCATAAAGTTTTACCACCAAGTGATATTATTAATATTAATTTTGATAAAATTATTATTACATCAGGGGCTTTTTCTTCAGATATTAAAAATAAGATTTTGAAACTAGGTATAAAAAGTAATAAAATTATCCAATTATAATTATTTTAGATGATATGGGGTTGGTGTAAGTATTTTCTTTTAGAGGCTAATTTATTATTAAAAAATTCTTTTTTCTTCTGCCAATCACCATATAGATAACTTAGGTATTTTTTATAAAGTGATGGTACTTTAATACTTAAACCATGATGATTATAATTTACAAAATTAACTAAGAAAAATTTTGGACATTTTTTTGATAGATTCCCATAGTTATAAACATACTTTCTCTTGGTAAAAATTTTAAAGCAAATATCAACTATTGCTGGCTCATATTTCAAAGTATCATTTTTAGACTCAAAAAATAATTTTATTTTTTTACTTGAGGTAATTATTTTATAAAATCTAAAATATTTATTTGATTTAAAAATACTTTTTATAGTTTCTAAATATCTTGTATCAATTGAGATATCAAAATCTGATCTAATAGATAAGTTTTCTTTTCTAAAAAGTGTTAATAAAGCTGAAGAATCGGCCCAGTATAAGATTTTATTTTTTTCCAAAATATTAATCACATATTTTAAAATAATTTTTAAAGATTTGTCCCTTTGAATAATATATTTTTTTTGAGGTTCAATCTGACTATTTCCCCAAGCTATATATTTTTTAACTTTAGTAACTTTTTGAATTTGTTTTTTTTGTAAATCTATATTTCTTCCACTCAAAATAATTAAGTCATAATCTATCTTTTTTAAATAATCGGGCTTAAATATTTTTTTTCCAAAAAGTGATTTATTTATTTTTTTAGTATCATTATCTACCCAGCATAAAATCTCATATTTTTTTTTAAATGAAATACATTTTCGGAAAACAGCTCTGCCATGAAAACCACAGCCGAATATTATTATCTTTTTTTTCATATAAAATTTTTATCAATTTTATTCAAAATTTCTTCGGACATATTCTTTGGAGATTTTTTAAAATTATTAATTATTTTAATATGTGGTTTTTTTGGAAACTCAGGCTTTATATCTATACCGACAATATTTTTTTTATTTTTATAATGTTTTTTTTTTGTTTTTTTTAGAACATTAGAAATTTCACACTGAATGTATACTTCTATATAATTATTTATATTTTTTCTATTTCGATTTCTTATTATATCAAACATTCCAATTACTGAAATTATTACATTTATTCCTTGGTCAGATATTTTTTTTATCAAATCAGAAAAAATTAGACCATTACTTATTCTTCCTAATTTTGAATAATCTTTAAACTTAAATATTTTTCTTAGCTCATCACCTTGAAAAATTATAGTGGGTCCGTATTTTTTTTGAAATTTTTTATAAATCAGCTTAGAAATTGTAGTTTTACCCGATCCTGATATACCCGTTATCCACAGTACAGTTCCTTTTTTATTTTTTAAGTTTTTTTTCATATTTTTCCTTCTGAATTCAATTTACCATTTTCTATTGAAATTAATTGATCACTTATATTATTAATAATATCAACAGAATGTGTTGCAAAAATTATTGTTTTATATTTGCTAATTTCTTTCAAATTATGCAAAACTTCAATTTCTGTCTTTTTGTCTAATGCATTAGTTGACTCATCGAATATCATAATTTTTGCATCTTTATAAACAGCTCTCGCAATTCCAATTCTTTGCTTTTGACCACCTGAAATTTTATCACCTACTTCTCCTAGATTCGTGTTTAACTTACTTGGTAAATTGTCTATAAAACTTTCTAATCTTGACGTCTTTATTGCTTTATTTAAACGTTCCTGATCAATTAAACTCTCATCTTTTTCTAGTGTTATATTTTGCTTTATATTTTCATCATAAATATAAACTGACTGTGGAACATAACAAATATTTTCAACCCATTTTTCAAAATTTGTGTATAGATCGGTTTCGATATTGTCGATTTTTATAACACCACTTTTAACTTTACGAAGCCCTAGCATTAAATCTAACAGCGTACTTTTCCCTGAACCTGATGACCCAACAACACCAGTAAAAGTATTCTTTTTTATAATTAAATTAATACCTTCTAATATGTTTTTATTATCATCATAACTAAATGAAATATTTTGGTATTCAATTTTGTCCATTAACATAATTTTTTTTGTATTCACTATTTTTGATTTTGTCTTATATTCTCTTAAATCATCAAAAATTTTTTTAAAACTTGGGCCAGAGTATTTTAATGCTTGAAAGTTATTTAATATCCTAGTTACTGCAGGCATTACTCTCATAAATGAAACTAAGTATAGACCCAGTAGTGGTAAAAAATCCATTATTGATGCACCACTACTTATGAAAAATAAGAGCCATACAGATATTAATATAATTAAAATACTTTCAAAAAGTGGCCTTGGTAGAGCTCCATATACACTAGCTATAACACCCATTTTTCCACTTCTTCCTATATACTTAAAAAAATTTCTAACGATTTTGTCTCTTTGAAGATTAATTTTTATTTCCTTAATGCTATCTAAGCTTTCTTTTAATATTTTAAAACTTAACGCACCATATTTTAGTTTTATTTCTCCGAATGCATTGAGTTTATTTTTATTAAAATAAAAAATAATAAAAGATATAGATGACAATATTGCAAAAATTATTAATGCCATTTTAACATTAATATATACTAACAAAAAAAATAAAATTCCTAAAAAAACTAATTCTGATAAAATATTTACATAAGCCAAAATATATGACTTAGTTACTACTTTTATTTCACTAATTAAATTTCTCACAAGAGGTGCTGAATTATTATCTTCATGGAAAGACATGGGTTTATCCAAATACACACTTAAGAGATTGGAAGCTAAACTATTTTGTAAATCTAAAGTAAACTTCTGCTTTATCCAAATAGAGAGAATTAGTAAAATATTTTTTATAATAGTAATTATACAAAAAACAATAATTGTTATTTTTGTTATTTGAAATTTATCTTTAACATTAAGGTTAGACTCAAAGAATTTTAATATTTTAAGATTTGAATCTGTCTCAACAAAGATCATTGATAACATTGGAAAAATTAAAGCTACCCCAATAGATTCAAGAAAACCAACAATGAACAGTAAACAAAATAAGATAATTAAATTTTTTTTTCTTTTTTTGTCTAAAATCAGGCCAAGTTTGGCAATATTATTGAACATATACGTATATAAAACAAATATTCTCTATACTACTTACGTAATAAATAAAAGTCTAAATTCATGTATGTAAATATTAATTAGATTTAATATACATTAAGTTAAATGTATATTAAAAATTATGAGTAACTCTAAAATATTAGAAAATTATAATAAAAATGGTTTTACTATTATAAGAAATTTTTATTCTAAAAATAAGATTGTTAAAGTAAAAAAAAGCATATTAAAACTTACTGAGAAAAAAAAAAGTAAATTATTTTTTTTTGAAAAAAATAAAAAAATTTTAAGACGCATAGAAAATATAGCAAGTTTTTCAAGTGATGCTGAAAAAATAATAAATGAGAAGAAACTATCTAAAATAATTTTTAAGATACTTGGTAAAAACTCTTTATTTAAAGATAAGTTGAATTTTAAATATCCAGGTGCCAGTGGTTTTGAACCACATATAGATGGGCACTTTTTATGGAAAGATAAAAATAACATTATCAAAAAAGGTTGGTACGAATATTCTACTAAATTTGTTAGTGCTGTAATTCCTTTGGAGGATACCAACCAAAAAAATGGATGTTTACAGATTGCAAACTTAGACGATACTCATAAGAATCTTGGTAGCAGCTGGGATGATATTGTAAAAAAAACTTACAAATTTACACCTAAAATAAAAAAAAATTATGTAAAAAAATTTAATTTTATTCCGATAGAGTTAAGGGTTGGTGACATCTTATTATTTGATTGGAAAATTTGTCATGCATCGAAAAGTAATTTAAGTAAAAATTCAAGAATGATATTTTATGTCACATTTGCAAAAAATTTGAAAAATCAAAATCTAAAAAGAAAATATTATAAAGATAAAATAACTAGCAAAAACTCTATATCAAACAAGTCTCTTTCTTAAACAATTAATTTATCCTTGATAATATATCAGCTAACAACAAATCTTCATTAGATTTAATTACAAATGATGACTTATCGTCTAAAAAAATATGGCCAACAGTATTCTGATTTTTCCCAACTCTTTGTGCTTTAATTAAGTGCATACCTCCAATTTCTCTGTAAATCTGCTCTCTTTCTAGTGATAACCTGTTGCTATTTTGAAGTCTTTTAAGACCTTTTCCATTGTGGTAGAAAAAATTATCATTTTCTTTTTTTACAGCAATTACCTCGTCTGTATTAAATATTTTAATTAAATTGATTGCTGCTTCAAAATTTTTATGATTTAAAAAGGGACACACAACATTGACAACTAATATTAAGTCTGGTTTAAATTTTTTTGTTTTTGCTTTTTTAATCGATGATATTAAAGTTTGATTTATAGAGGTATTAAGCCTAGCAAATTTTTCTTCTCTTCTATGGGTTATAACCGCTTTTTTAAACTTTTTATTTATATTACTTAGTATTTTTTGATCTGGGGTTGAAACTAAAATTTTTTTGATATTTGGTGTCTTTTGAAGTTCAATAATCAACTTGTGAATTATGGGGGTTTTATTAATTTTTTTTAGAGCTACCAATCTTTCTCCATAATTCTCACCCCTAACTGGTATTATTGCAAGAATATTATTAAAGTTTTTTTTATTTTGTGTGTGCTTATTTAAAATTTTATCTCTCGTTTTATAAATTTTTTCAACATTTTTAGTTAAGCTTTTATTGTGCTGTCTATAATAAAAAAGAGGTAAATTAACATTCTTAACTTTATAATTGCCAATTATTTTAAACCATAGATCTACGCCATCTTGACAGCTAAACTGTTCATCATAACCTCCAATTTCTTTTAGTATTTTTGTTTTTATCAAACTACAAGCTCCGTGAGCAGGTTGATCCATTAATTTAACTTTCTTAAATTCATGTCTATAAAACTGGTCTATTACTTGACCTTTCGAATTTGTTAAATAGTAATTACAAAAAATCATTGCTGAATTTTTATTTTTTTTTGCAGTATTTGCCATTATTTGTAAAAAATTAGGATCAAGCCAATCATCTGCATCAAGTCTAGTAATATACTCTCCTTTGCAAAATTTTATGGCGATATTATTAGAAATAGTTAGTCCTTTATTATTTTGATAAATTATCTTAACTTTTTTATTGTTTTTATATTTTTCAATAATAGCTTTAGAGTTATCGATTGAGCCATCATCTATTATAATTAGTTCAAAATTTTTATATGTTTGATTGAAAACACTATCTATTGATTGCTTAATATATTTACCATAATTATGATTTGTGATATAAACTGTTATCAATGGTTCTTTTTTAATCATGATTATAGTTTTGTGTGTGAATTTTTCTTCAACGTTGTATTTATTACAATTTTTTTTTTAGTTTTTTGAATATTTTTTTTTTTCTTTATAAAAAGAAATTATATCATTAATATCATATGTTAATAATTTGTTTTTTATTTGCATTTCTTTTAAAAAAGGCATTACAAATTTATAATCTTTTAGATTGTCAATTGTTAATCTAATATTTTTTTGATGTTTTTTTTCTACAGGTGCTGATCCTGTTCTAAAATACTGTTCATTGTCTTTAATATAATAGGTCAGATATTCTGTTCCAGAACTGTCTTCTGAATTTTTATCTATAAAGTCTAAAATTCTCCTATTAAAAATTTCAGTTTCTGTTCCACTGGGTAATTTTTTATGATCTGTATAGTCCAAATTATTAGATAAATGATAATCTATAGCTTTTTCCATATAATCTGTATCAATTAATATATCATCACCAGTAATTCTAATCATAACATCTGGAATTGATTTTTTTGTACTTTTCAGCATTCTCCCTAAAACGTTTTTTTCCTCACCTCTAAATACTGAAATCTTATTTTTTTTTGCTAATTTAACCAATACATCATCTGATTTACTCTTGGTTGTACAAAAAATTATCTTGTCTAAAGCATTAGACTTTTTAATTCTTAAAAATAAATGCTCCAAGATTGGTGTATTAGCAATTTTAAGCATGGCTTTGCCCGGCAATCGTTTTGAGTTGTATCTAGCAACTATCATTGCAAAAACTTTATGGTTAAAATGAATATTAGAAATAATAGCATTTTTGGACAAGTTTTGATTAATTTTTCTATTAATGATTTCTTTTAAAAAAAGTGGCTCTTTATTTGTATTATTAATTCTTTTAAAATCTAGATCGGTAAATTTAATTTTAGAGTTTTTTTTCAAATTTTTTTTTAATATCCAAAATTTTTTTGTTTTTTTTCTGTATTCATCTTCGGCATCAGAAAACCCACTTTTACCTATGGAGATTCCAGTGGTTGATTCTTTTATTGTCTTACAAAAAAAATTAAATTCTAGTGGTTCCAGTGACGAGTAATAATCAATACCTTTTTCTTTTCTATTTAGTGTGATATGTTTTTCAATATATTTAACTCCATAGCCTAAAGAAACTAAACTAAGATATAGATTATACTTACTATTACCTGAAATGTGGTCTTGAAACCCATAATGACAAGTGTTGCCAAAATATTTTTTAAGTTTATCTATATTATTTAAATTTGTGTCCTCTATCTTTGTAGGATAACTTTGAAATCCATGCATTAAAATTGGTTTATTTTTTTTATTTTTAAAAAACTTTATTGCATGAAAGATTTCTGTAATTTTTGCACCTCCTGCAGATAAAAATATTTTTTTATCCTCTTTTGCAATTTTTTCTAACAAAAAATCATTTGTTAAATCGGTCGAGTGAATTTTGTACCCACTTATATTTAATCTTTTTGCAACCTTAAATGCTTTTAATCCCAAAACATCTGCATATATATTTTTATAACCAATTTTTTTTGTTAGCTTAATAAGTTTTTTCCATTGATTTTCTGAGAAAGACTGTTTTTTAAAATGAGTAAACCGATCATGATCTATTGTTAAAAAATCATCAGCAAAATAAATCTGAAACTTAATAGATCTTGCACCTTTTAGATAAAAAGCCTTCGCTATTTTTTCAGCTATTTTTAATTTACCCTGATGTGAGTTTGCAACTTCAGCTACTATCTCTACATTCATTAATGAACTTTTTTCCAGTCATATGTATCTTTAAAAGGACACTTCTTACAGATTGTTACTTCCTCTAACTTACCCTTCAAATGTAGTTCTCTAACTTTATTTATTTCTTTTCCATGCCATATTTCTTCAAGAGTTGATATTTTTTTATCTGGTTCATTAAATTTTTCTGGAATTTTTAAATTCATCAACTCAAAACCTTTTTTATTTTTGTCTGCATCTTTTTTTACTTTTTCAAACTCTTTATCACCTGTTTCAATGGCTAATTTATCAACATATCCAACAGGATGCATGCTTCCCCAATCATAACAGCACATACTTACCCTTCCATCATAAGTAATCAACATTCTTTGAAAAGGCTGCTCACATGGTAATCTTCCCTGAGAAACAAACAAATCTCCATCAAAATTTTTCATATAAATCTTATTTTTATCTATATTATTTTGACCTACATCAGTCTCTTTTATATCGCCTCCTCTTTCGGTGTATTGCTTAACTGATACATCGTCTACAATTCCTTTAAAAAGTGAAAAATACTCTTCTTGCTCCTCGTAAGTTTCTTTGGTTAAGACCATTTGAATCTTGGTTCTTGGAAAAATAGACCCACTATGTTTTTTTAATTTATTAAAGTTTTCAATATTCTTAACAATATTTTCAAACTTATTTTCTTTGAATCTTCCAACCCTAAGCTTGTCATAAGTTCTTTTAGAGCCTCCGTCAAAAGAGTAGATTAATAAATCCAGACCTGAAGACATTAATTCTTCTGCATACTTTCCCTCTAATAAGGTTGCATTAGTATTTATTATTGTTTCTAGAACTCCATTTTTTTTTGCATAATCGATAATTTTAGGTAAGTTTCTATTCATTAACGGTTCCCCTCTCCAGTTAAATTTTACAGATGGAACTTTTTGTTCTGCAAGTTGATCAATCAATCTAAAAGCTAAATCAGTAGACATTAATTTATCTGGCGTTGCTATATATTGCCTAAAACAATGTGGGCAGGCCAAATCACATACAGATGCAACTTCCAGGTCAATGCAAAGAGGTTCAATTTTTTTATTTGTAAATTTTTCTGAATACAATTTTTCTTTTATTGCCTCTGCTGGAATGTTTCTCCATCCATTTCTATAGTGTAGAAATTTATTCTTATATTCGTCTAGTAATTTTTTTTTATCTAACTCAGTAGTTACTCTTTTTGAGGCATACAAATAAGCTTTATTTAAATGCATATTATTAACCATAAATTCAATTCTATCTGCTTCACTATTGCCTATACTAGAAATTGAATATTTTCTGTGAGAGTTATCTAATGAAGTCATAAAAACCTTCTGTTAACAAATTATACACCGATATCTATTTTTTTTGATATATCTTTTCCCAAATTAGCTAAAAGCCTAAATTCATCAGGAGTTGCTGATAAAGCATGATCGCGTATAGTGGTATTAGATTTATCTAACGTAAAGTGTTTTTCTATAATTTTTGCCCCTCTTGCTATGGCTATTAAACAAGTCTCAATACCAATGGAGTGATCACTATATCCATCATAAAGAGAGTTATTAAAATTTTTTGGTAAATTTTTTAGATCTTTAGGTTCACATGGATATTTTGATAAACACCACAAATAAGAAATATTTTTTTTTTTCGCTATGGGCAGGTTTTTTTTATTCCACATTCCAAGTGATATTATAGTTTTTTTTTTTTCTCTTAATATCTTCTTAACAAGTGGCAAATTATCTACGACAGTTCTAGATGCAATTTTATATCTTTGGAAATTAAAAGGTTTAATTAAATTATATGCTTGATCACTTATAATGGAAAATAACAATTCTATTTCAAAGTATTTAGACCATGATATTAATTGATTAATAGTCTTGACGTCTATTTGATTTATTTCACCAGGCTTATCTCGCCATCCTAATTGAAATTTAACAATATCTGCACCAGATAATTTGGCTTGTTTAATTAGCTCAAAGCACAAAGCAAAATTCCCGTTATGATTCATGCCGATTTCAGCTATAAAAATTATGTTGTTTTTCATTTAATCTATATAAAAATATCTTTGAAATAATAGATATATACTTATATTAAATCTTTAAATTTGTCATATGAAAATTAAACCGTGTGTAATTGGATTGGGTTATGTTGGCTTGCCAGCATTAATTAAAATTTCGAAAAGATTTGACGCATATGGCTTTGATGTGGATTCCAAAAGAATAAAGGCATTGCAAAAGAGAAATGATTTTAATCAGGAATTCTCAAAAAAAGACCTCTCTCACTTAAAAATAAATAATTTAAAAGATAAGTTTGAAGAAATAAGAAAATGCAATTTTTTCATCGTATGTGTTCCAACTCCTATAAAGAAAAATAAAAAACCAGATTTGAAACCATTAATATCAGCATGTGAATTTTTAGGCAAAATTTTAAAAAGAGATGATACTGTTATATTTGAGTCTACCGTATATCCAGGAGCAACTGAAAATGTGTGTGTGCCTATCCTAGAAAAAAATAGCAAACTAAAATATAAAAATGATGATTTTAATATCTGTTATAGTCCGGAAAGAATAAATCCAGGCGATAAAGAACATACAATTGATAAAATCAATAAATTAATTGCAATACCAAATAAAAAAAATGAGAAAAATGTTCTATCTGTATATAAATATTTATCAAAAAAAATATTTATTAGTAGATCAATAAGGGAAACTGAGACTTCAAAAGTTATTGAAAACATACAAAGAGATTTAAATATTGCATTAATGAATGAAGTTTATATTTTTTGTGAAAAATTAGGTTTAAATTTTTATAATGTTCTTGAACAGGCAAAAACAAAATGGAATTTTGGGCAATATTTACCTGGCTTAGTTGGTGGGCACTGTCTTCCAGTAGACCCTTATTATTTCTCTCATATTGCAAAAAAAAATAATTTTAAAACAAGTGTTACTTTGGCTGGAAGAAATACGAACGAATATATGAAAAATTTTATAATAAATTTGATTAAAAAAAAATTAATAAAAAATAAAATTAATATATCAACTGATAAAGTGATATTTACTGGTTTAACTTATAAAAAAAATGTTTCTGATTTAAGAAATTCACATGCACTTAAGATTTTTGAGCATTTTTTAAAACTAGGCAAAAAAGTTTATGGTATTGATCCATTTTTATTTAGCAAAAATAATAAAAAACTTCTCGACCTTGATCAACTTTATAAAGATACAAAAATTAAATGTGTTGTTTTGCTTGTTGAACACGATTCATTTAAAAACATAATTAAAAAAATTGACAAAAAAATAAAGATAATTAACCTTTTTAACTTCTATGAAAAAAATTAGTAAATTTTCTAAAAGTATAAATGATATTTTTAATTTAAAAAAAGATTTAATTAAAGATAACCAACTTAATTTAAAAAACACCTTAAAAATTAATAGGAAATATAAGAAATTAAAATTAAGAAAAAATTGTATAATCTGTAACTTCTCTTTAAAAAACAAAGATTTTACTTCTCATCAAATTACTTACAGCATATGCAGAAGGTGCAATCATTTAAATGGCCTGCACATGATGGATAATAAGTTTAATGAGGCCATATATTCATCAAATAATGGTAAAAATTTTTCTTCGAAATATCTAAAAAACTACAATGTAAGAGTTAAAAATATTTACATGCCCAAGGTGAAATTTATGAAAGCAGTTTTAAAGAAAAAAATTGAAGTGCTTGATTTTGGATGTGGTGCTGGGCATTTTGTAAAGAGCTGTGAAACATTTGGAATAAAAGCTACTGGTATAGACCCTAATCGAGACCTTATAATAAAAGGTAATAAATATTTAAAAAAAAATAGTATTAAAAAATTAAACTTTAATGAAAGTATTAATGAAATTTTATCTACTAAAGCTGATTTGATTTCATTAATTTTTGTTCTTGAGCATTTAGAAAGTCCACATGAAATATTTGAAGCGTTTAACAAATCTGATGCACAATACCTATATGTTTCAGTACCTTTATTTTCCTTGTCAGTTCTTATTGAAAATATATTTCAAAAAATTTATCCAAGACAACTTGGTGGGCCACACACACATCTTTTTAGTAAAGAGTCTTTAGAATTTATAGCAAAAAAATACAAATTTAAGATTGTTGGTGAATGGTGGTTTGGAACTGACTTTTCAGACCTGTATCGTAATACTATCATTTCATCAAATTACACAACGCAATTTTATAAAGATAAATTTGATTCTCTTTTTTTAAAACAAATAAACGACTTACAAAGTGTGCTTGATAAAGCTAAACTTTGCTCAGAAGTTCATTTAATTTTTAAAAAAGATTAGTTTAAATTCTTGATATAAAAGTTAGATCTGGTAAATAATTGACATCTTATGAAAAAAAAAATATCGCCAGATGAAATATATAAAATAATTGCTAAAATTTTAAAAACTACTCCAGCAAAAATTATTAAAACAGACAAATTAACTTCAATAAAAGCTTGGGATTCCCTAGCTCAATTAGATATTCTTTCAGCACTTGATGCTAAACTTGGTAATCAATTAAGTAATTTAAATGATATAGCATCCATAACGAGTGTTAAAAAATTAATAATTATATTTAAAAAAAAATCACTTATTAAATGAGTGGATCAAAAATAGCTGGCATCGAATACTATCTTCCTAAAAAAAAAGAAAATAACAATCATCTTAAAAAAAACAACCCTAAATGGGATATAAATAGAATTTATGAAAAAACTGGAATTAATAATAGATACATTTCTTCTGAAAAAGAAACTACAATCGATATTGCAGAAAAGAGTATTAAAAAACTTATCAAAAAATTTCCAAAAACAAAAATAGATTTTTTAATATTAGTCACACAAACTTCACCTTATAGAATACCGACAGCAGCATGCATCCTTCAAGAAAGGCTCGGACTTCCTAAAAGTATCATTGCTTTTGATATTAATCTAGGTTGCTCTGGCTTTATCTATGCTTTAAGAGTTGCAACTGCTTTTATCGAAAGTAAGCAAGCTAAAAATGGTCTGATAGTTTGTGCGGATACTTACACTAAGTTGATTAGCAAAAATAATGCCCAGTGCAGGCCTATATTTTCTGATGCAGCAGCTGCAACATTAATAACTACAAGTAAAAAAAATAAAATTGGGCCTTTTGAACTAGGTACTGATGGTTCTGGATATAATGCTTTGGAATTACCGCAAGGAAAACATGAGGTTGTAATGAATGGATCAAAAGTTTTAACTTTTGCAATGAGTATTGTTCCCGAAAATGTTAATATCCTATTAAAAAAAATTAAAAGTAAAGTTAATAAAATTGACATGTTTATATTCCACCAAGCAAGCAAATTTATTCTTGACAATATAAATCGTAAACTTTCGATACCAAAAAACAAAACTTATGAAAACTTATCAAAAGTAGGAAACACCATTTCTGCATCAATACCTATAGCCTTAAAAGATGCCAGTAAAAATAATATTAAGAACAATCACAAAGTAATTATAGCTGGATATGGGGTTGGCTTATCCTGGGGCTCAGCTCTTATTAAATGGGAGAAAATAAAATGACTAAAAAAATAAAAACAGTTTTTGCACCAAATGCTACAAGTCAGTTAATTGTTGAGGAAACAGTAAAACATATTAAAAAAAAAATAGATGTTTTAGATTTAGGCTGTGGAGATGGCTACATTGGGCTAAATATTTATAAAAAAAAAAAAAGTAAGATAAAGTCTTTCAGCTTTTCTGATCTTTCAAAAAAGGCTACTAGCAGATGTCAAGTAAATGCTAAAAAAGAAGGTCTTAAAGTCATAATAAGAAATGGCAGCATGTTTGATCCTTGGATAAAGCAAAAGTTTGATCTTATAGTTGAGTCAGTTTCTGCGATATCTGAACCTGTAGCAAATTGGTCTCCATGGTACAATAAAAATATTACCTGTAAAGCAGGAGAAGATGGTACAGAATTAGTAAATGATATTCTTAAAGAAGGAAAAAATTTTTTAAGAAAAGGAGGTAAAATTATTTTCCCCATTGTTTCTTTATCCAAAATGAAAAAAATAATTACTACAGCTAAAAGAAACTACAGAACAGTTAAACTTTTATCATCTAAAGATTGGCCATTACCTAAATCAATGTATAAGTATGAAAACCAGCTTGAAAAGCTTAAAAAAAGAAAGTTAATTGATTACAAAAAAAGATTTGGAATAATCCTTTATACTTCCTATATTTTTGTAGCAATCAAATAATACACCTTGATAAATAAACATTTAATCAATGAAGATGATTTTGTTGAAGCTTTCAATAAAGTTATAAAAAAAGATGATAAAGTCATCGTATTGTATTCTGGACTATGGTCTTTTATTTTTAATATAAAATTTAAAGATAAAAATATTCCAAAAAAAATATTGGAATTGCTTGAAAATCTTATAACAAAAGAAAGAACATTGTTATTACCTGCTTTCTCTGGTGAAGAATTTATTAATAAAAAAAAATTTCATTTGGATAAATCAATGGATAGAAATGGATTACTACCTGCAGAAGCACTAAAGAGTGGAAGATATTATAGAACTCCACAGCCACTACATAGTTATTTAGCTATTGGAAAGCATGTAAAAGAAATTAAAAAATTAAGCTTAGAAACATCGTGGGGTAAAAAAAGCTTGCTTCAGTGGTTTTCAGAAAAAAATGCAAGAATGTGTGCTTTGGGTGTTCCTTGGAATAAAGGTTGCAGCTATCTACATAGGTATGAAGAGCTAAATTTAGTCCCCTGGAGGTATTTTAAAGTTTTTAAGGGAGAAATGTTTAAAAAGGGAAAAAAAATAGGACTTTGCCAGGAAAAAAAGTATTCTAAATTTATTAACCTTAGGTATGATTTAGAACCAATAGTAAAAGAAATAAATAGTAATAAGTTTTTAAAATACAAAAGTAGCAATTTTTTTTTAGAGTCGATAACTTGTAGTGAAATAGATATTGCCAGTAAAAAGTTTTTTAAAAAAAACCCCTGGGAAATTGTAAAGAATAAAAAAGAAGTTAAAAAATGGATAAATTCTAAAAAAAATATTTAAAAATGATAGGAAAAAAAATCCATAATCTTTGTAAGCAATTATTACCCTTAAATAGAAGCCTTACAGGAAAAGGAAATAGACAAACTCTTAAAATTTTAAAAGACATATGTGGAAACTTAAAGATTAAGGAAGTGCCCTCAGGGGAGAAAGTTTTTGACTGGACTATACCTGATGAATGGAATGCAAAAAATGCCTGGATCAAATGTCCAGATGGTAAGAAAATAGCCATATATCAAAAAAATAATTTACATCTAGTTTCTTATTCTAAAAAAATGAATATTAAAATGAGTTTAGATCAATTAGAACATCATTTGCACTACATAAAAGAGCAGCCAAATGCCATACCATATGTTACCTCCTACTATAATAAAAATTGGGGTTTCTGTATTAGTTATAATGAAAGAAAGAAATTAAAAAAAGGAATTTATGAAATTTTTATTGATAGTACTTTTTCTAAAGGAAGCTTAACTTATGGTGAAATATTAATACCTGGAAAAGAAAAAAAAGAAATATTTCTTTCAACATATATTTGTCACCCCTCAATGGCAAATAATGAACTTTCGGGACCTACTGTAACTATTTTTTTAGCTAAATGGCTTATGGAAAAAAAAAGAAGATATTCTTATAGAATAATTTTCATCCCTGAAACTATTGGGTCTATAACCTATCTAAAAAAAAATATTAGAATTTTAAAAAAAAGAGTTATAGCTGGTTTTAACATCACTTGTGTTGGAGATAATAGATCTTACTCTTATATACCCTCTAGAAATGGAAATACACTTGCAGACAAAATCGGTTTACATGTGATTAAAAATATAGATAAGAATTTTTTTAAATATTCATGGTTAAATAGAGGTGGTGATGAGAGACAATATTGTTCTCCTGGCATTGATTTGCCTCT
>MDTF01007294.1_pt1 | contig 18732 bp, 31 predicted proteins | sample 811191 | NCBI WGS metagenome assembly MDTF01 (sample SAMN05326649, study PRJNA326480) | marine metagenome | isolation source: seawater | place: Southern Ocean | collected 2011 | reverse complement strand
CTTATAACCCAAGATGCTAATAAAGCGGTGGCTAAGTTTACAAGCAACCAGTTAAATCTTCTTTTAGTTTTAACAAAGACAGTATCTGTAATTTCTTCATCACCTACACCTGCTAATCTTAAAACGTCTTCTTCTGCTTCTTCTTGTACTACTGTAACAACATCATCTGCTGTTATCATTCCTACTAATTTATTATTTTTATTTACTACACCTGCGGATACTAAATTATAGTTTTCGAATGCAAGTCCTACTTCTTCTTTGTCCATGTTAACGGAAATAAGTACTGGCATTTCTCTCATTATCGCATTCATTTTAGAATCTCTAGGTGCCCTTAAAACTCTGGAAGAAGGCACAATACCTATTGGCTTAAAATCATTATCTACTATAAATATTTCTAGAAACTCTTGTGGAAGATCTTTACTCTCTCTTAAATAATCAATTGTTTGGCCTACAGTCCAATCACTAGGTATGGCTGTAAATTCACGTTGCATAATACGTGCGGCTGAATCTTCAGGATAGCTAAGCCCTTCTTCTAAAAGAAATCTATCTTTGGGAGGTAATTTATCTAAAATTAAGTTTTTTTTTTCTAACTCAAGGTTTTCTAGTATTGCTACTGCATTGTCTGACTCTAACCTTTTTATTATGTTGGCAATTGAATCTAATGAAAGTAATTTTAAAACTTCACTTTGTATCGACTCATTTAATTCAATAAAAATTTCAGGTGCAATGCTGAATGACTCAATTTCTATGAGTTTAGTCCGAGTCTCATCGGCTAAGTTTTCGATTAAATTAGCTACATCAGAAGGATGTAAATCTTTTAAAGTTTGATTGATAAATTGTAGATCGCTATTATTAATCTTATCACTAAAAGTTGTAATGAAATTTTTATTGAATTCTAGGTTTACTTTTTTGTCACCTATAGATTTAATTAGACTCATAAAAATTCCTTTTACATTATTTGTGAGACTATTAGTTGATCTAATGATAAAATTCAATTTAAAATGACTTTGAAAGTAAAGATAAGTAAAAAATTAATTCCCTATAAAACAGCTATATCATTTCTTGAAAAACGTGTTGGATTGCTTAAAAAAGGAAAAAGCAACGATTTATTGTGGATATTAGAACATCCTCTTACTTTTACAAAAGGTATAAGATCTAAAGATAATGAAATATTAGATAAAAAAATTAGAGTAATTAAGACTAAAAGAGGAGGAAAAATTACACTTCATAATCCGGGACAAAAAATAGTCTATATCGCTCTAGACTTAAATCGTAAAAAAAAAGATATAAGAAATTTGGTTCAAAAAATAGAATTAAGTATAATCGAATTCCTAAAACTTTATAAAATAAATGCTAAGGCAGATAAAAAAAATATTGGTATATGGGTTAAAAAAAAAAAATTGCTGCTATAGGTTTGCGTGTTACTAGATGGATAGCATATCACGGTTGTTCAATTAATATTGATAATAATTTAGATTATTATAAAAAGATAGTCCCCTGTGGTCTAGATAACCATAAAATTACATCAGTTAAAAAAGAAAGTAATATTATAATACAAAATATAGAAGTTAAGATAAAAAGTATTTTTTTAAAAAACTTAAAAAATATTTAAATCCTTTTTAGATAAAAATTCTTTAAATTCATTGTTAAAATCAGCTTGAAAATTATATTTTACATTATTGATCATAAATTTTATTTCATAAGCATGTAGCATTAAGTTTTTACTTTTTATAAAATCTTTGCCTCTTTTAACGTAGTATTTGTCATCACCTATTATTGAATTACCAATATTATATAATTGTTTTCTTAATTGGTGTTTTCTACCAGTTATTGGTCTTAATTCTAACAATGAGTAATCAGAGTTACTTTTCAATATTTTTAAATACGAGGTAGCTTTTTGTACAATTTTTCTTTCTTTTTCGTATAAAACTAAATCATCCTCTAGAACTTTAATATCTTTAGAAACTTCGCCATATACTACAGCTAAATACGTTTTGTGGATTTTTCTTATCCTAAATAAAGATGTAAATAGTTGCGCATATTCTCTTGTCTTAGCAACTATTAAAATTCCTGAGGTCTCTTTATCCAATCTATGTACTATGAAAGGTTTTGTATTTTCAAAATATTTTGTTTTTCGCAAAGTATCGACAATATTTTTAAAAGATTTTGTACCAGACTGAACTGCAATACCCGCAGGTTTATTTATTACAATAAAATTTTCATTATTTTCTATAATGAAATCATCATACTTATCTCTCTCTGTATTAGATGGAATATATTGAGTAATTAAATTTTTTTCAGTCTTTTTAACTTTTTCAATATTAAAAATTTCTATTATATCATTTTCTTGCACACGATAAGAGCTTTTAGTTTTTTTGCCATTAACTTTTGCTTGGTTTTTTCTTATAATTTTTTCAATTAAACCTTGTGGAATATCTAATACATTGTTTTTAAACCAACGATCAAAACGTGTATTATGAAAATCTTTCTCTACCTCAAACTTTTTGATCATAGGAAGGATATATTAAGGGAGTTATTTAGTGGCTGCAACAGGTGCAGCGTCTTTTTCTTTCGTTTCAACTTTTTTAGGTTTGTCAATTTTTTTTGCCTCAACATCTCTGTCAACAAGTTCAATAACTGCCATCGGAGAGTCATCGCCATATCTAAAGCCAGCTTTTAAAACTCTTGAATAGCCACCTTGTCTTTTTAAATATCTAGCTGAAAGAATTTCAAAAACTTTAACAACTGAAGACTTGTCTTGAAGTTTTGAAAATAATCTTTTCTTATTACTTAGGTTATTTTTTTTTCCAATTGTGATTACTTTGTCAATAAGAGGCTTTAATTCTTTTGCCTTAGGTAACGTTGTTGTAATTTGCTCATACTTAATTAATGAATTAAGCATATTTTGAAACAAAGCTTTTCGATGTTCCGCAGTTCTATTTAGCTTTCTATGTCCAAAACCGTGTCTCATTGTTTAATAATTATTCTCTTCCAATTTTTTAGACATTTCAGCTATATTGTCAGGTGGCCAATTTGGTATTTCCATTCCTAGATATAATGACATAGTGCTTAAAACTTCTTTAATCTCGTTAAGAGATTTTCTTCCAAAATTTGGAGTTCTTAGCATTTCTGGTTCCGTTTTTTGAACAAGATCACCAATATATATTATGTTGTCATTTTTTAAACAATTCATAGAACGGACTGAAAGCTCGAGTTCTTCGACTCTTTTTAATAAGTTTTTGTTAAATTCAGGTTCTGTAGACTTAACTTCACTTACAACTTCTTGCGGATCTTCAAAATTCACGAACATAGAAAGCTGATCTTGAAAAATTCTTGCTGCATAAGCTATTGAATCTTCGGCATTTACGGTACCATTAGTTTCTATATTCATTAACAGTTTATCATAGTCTAGCGCGCTACCTGCTCTAGTATTTTCCACTGTGTAAGAGACTTTTTTAACAGGGCTAAACAAAGAATCTACAGCTATAAGTCCTAAAGGACTATCTTCACCTTTATTTTTTGTTGATGGCACATAGCCTTTTCCAGTATTTACTATTAGCTCCATATGAAAATTAGTTTTTTCATCTAAATTACAAATTACTTGATCTGGATTTAAAATTTCTATCTCTGAAGGTAACTCTATATCTTTAGCTGTGACTTCTTTTGGACCTTTGACATCTAATATAATCTTTTTTGGAGAGTTTACTGAAGATTTAATAGCTAAATTTTTTACATTTAAAACTATGTCAGTAACATCTTCTCTAACACCTTTTATAGAAGAAAATTCGTGCAAAACTCCATCAATTTGTATTGCCGTCACAGCAGCACCTTGAATAGATGAAAGTAAAATTCTTCTTAAAGCATTGCCTAAAGTTTGACCAAAACCTTTTTCTAGAGGCTCCGCAACTACAGTAGCAGTAGATTTATCTTCATTATTATTTATTTCTAATTTATTTGGTTTAATTAGAGCTTTCCAGTTCTTATCAATAACATTATTTGCCGTTTGCATTATACTCTCCTTCTTTTAGGTGGCCTTGTTCCATTATGTGGCATAGGTGTTGTGTCTTTAATAGCAGTAATTCTAAAACCTTTAGATTGAAAAGCTCTTAAGGCAGTTTCTCTACCAGAACCAGGTCCTTTAACTTCAACAGATAAAGTTCTAAGTCCTTGTTCGTAAGCTTTACCACCAGCATCATCGGCTGCTACTTGAGCAGCATAAGGTGTGGATTTTCTTGATCCTTTAAAACCTTTTGCACCTGCTGATGACCAGGCAATAACATTTCCACTTTCATCAGCAATAGAAATGATTGTATTATTAAAAGTTGAGTAAACATACGCAACTCCTGAAGTTATATTCCTTTTAATTTTTTTCTTTTTTTTAAAAGTAGAAAGTTTTTTTTCTGAACCTTTGTCGACTTTTTTTGCTTCAGGCTTTACTGATTTTACAACTTTTTTATCTTCAATTTTTTTATCCATAAAGTAATTATTTTTTTAAAGGTGTTAATTTTTTTCCAGCAATTGCTATAGCTTTTCCTTTTCTAGTTCTTGCGTTACTATGAGTTCTCTGTCCTCGCGTAGGTAATTTTTTTTTATGTCGTGTTCCTCTATAGGTTACTAAATCAACTAATCTTTTTATATTGAGAGAAACTTCTCTTCTCAAATCTCCTTCAACCTTATGATTTGTATTTATATATTCTGTAATTTTTAAAACTTGGTCTTCTGTTAAGCTATTTACTCTTACATCTCTTGGTATACTCAATTTTTCACAAATTAACTTAGATGAATGCAATCCTATGCCATGTATATAAGTTAAGGCTATGCTTATAATTTTATTCGGAGGAATGTTAATTCCGGCTATTCGGGCCATAGTTTATTGGGTATAATTTTTTTAAAAACGTAGTTATATTGCGTTATAATTCAAAGTCAACCCTCTATAAGTGTCAAATAATGACTTATTTTGCTATAAATGCTCTCAATATTCGATTCTCCATTTATATCTTTTATTAAGTTCATTTTCTTATAAAAATCTAAAACTGGTTCCGTAGATTTTTCATAAGTTTCAAATCTTTTTACAGCAACATCCGCGTTATCATCACCTCTTTTTTGTAAAAATTCTTTTTTACAACAGGATGTATTAGATGTGGGTGGATTAAAAAATTCATTATAAGTGTTTCCACATTTAGAACAAATTACTCTCCCTGTAATTCTCTTCTTGATTGTATCCAATACAACTTTCAGTCTTATAACTATATCTATTTTTTGATCATATTTAAGTAGAAGCTTATTTAAATTTTCTGCTTGAGACAAATTTCTAGGATATCCATCAAATATAATTCTATTTTTATAATTCTTATTTGAAACAATATTTTCGATTAAACTATTTATTATTTCATCTGAAACAAGAGCACCAGAATTAACAACTGAAGTTATCTTAATACCTAATAGTGTCTTTTTACTAATTTCTTCTCTTAATAAGTCGCCAGTAGATAATTTAAATAAGTTAAATTTTTTAACTATAAATTCAGATTGAGTTCCTTTGCCAGCACCAGGTGGTCCAAAAATAATAACGTTCATCCTAAGATTATTTACTTACCAAATTTTGTTTTTTTTATTAGAGACTCATATTGTGAACTCATAAGTCTGGTTTGTACTTGAGTCACTGTGTCCATAGCAACAACAACAACAATTAAAATTGATGTTCCACCTAAATAAAAAGGTATAGGATACTTTGAAATTAAGAACTCTGGCATCAAACAAACAAATGTCAAATAAAGAGCACCAATTGTTGTTAGCCTAGTTAAAATAGTTTCAATATATTCTGCAGATCTTTCACCGGGCCTAATACCTGGTATATATCCACCGTATTTTCTTAAATTTTCAGCAGTTTCTTTGGGGTTAAAAACAATTGATGTATAAAAAAAAGAAAAGAAAATAATTCCAGATGCATATAACAACATGTAAAGTGGTTGTCCCTGTGTAAACATTGAAGAAATATTTAGAAATGTTTCAGAATCTGAAAAACCAAAATTAGTTAAAGTAACTGGTAATAATAGTAAAGCAGAAGCAAAAATTGCAGGTATTACACCAGCTGTATTTATTTTAAGAGGTAGGTGTGATGACTCACCACCATAAACTTTATTACCCATTTGTCTTTTAGGGTAATTGATTAAAATTTTTCTCATAGCTCTTTCAAAGAAGACTATGAATAATACGGTAAAAATTACTAAAATAAAAATAAGAATAATCAATGTAGCGGAAAGTGCACCTGTTCTACCTAATTCAAAAGTAGACGCTAAGGCTCTTGGTATCTCAGCAACAATACCAGAGAAAATTATGAGTGAAATTCCATTACCAACTCCTCTTAAAGTAATCTGCTCACCTAACCACATTAAAAAAGTCGTTCCTGCAACTAAAGATATTGTTGTTGTTATTCTAAAAGTCATTCCAGGATCAAGAACTAAAGATCCAGCATTTTCTAAACCTACTGAAACACCATATCCTTGAAGAATTGCAATAAATACTGTTCCGTATCGTGTTAGTTGAGTAATTTTTTTTCTACCTATTTCTCCTTGTTCTTTTAAATTTTTAAAATAATCTGATACACCAGTTAGTAGTTGAATTATAATTGAAGCAGATATGTAAGGCATTATTCCTAAGGCAAATATTGCCATTCTATTAACAGCACCACCAGAAAAGACATTAAACATGCCAAGCAAACCTTTCTGTGAGTCGTTCATAACTTGAGCTAATGATTGAGGGTCTATACCTGCTAAAGGTACATAAGTTCCTAATCTATAAACAATCAAAATAGCTATTGTAAAAAATATTCTATTTTTAAGATCGTTAGCTTTAGCAAAAGCTCCTTGATTTAAGTTTTCGTTAGACATTATAATTTCTATTTTTTAAGGACGTTAAGAGAGCTGCCATCTTTTTCTACTTTAGCTTTTTCTTGTTTTTTAATATATTTTTTAAGAAGCACAACGGTTCCTCCAGCTTTTTCTACTTTAGCTTGAGCTTGTTTAGATGCATAATTTGCCGTTATGTTTATTTTATTTTTTAACTCACCATCCCCTAATATCTTCAATTTTATATATTTTTTATTAATTATTCTTTTTGATTGTAAAAGCTTAAGATCAATGGGAGTGCTAAGATCAATTCTTTTATTATCATGAAATTTTTGTAAGTAGGAAAGATTTATAATAGCAGTATTATCAGGAGCCATAGATTTAAAACCTCTTTTTGGCAATCTCCTATACAATGGAGTTTGACCGCCTTCAAAAGCTTTAATAGCTACGCCCGATCTCGATTTTTGTCCTTTTATACCTCGGCCACCAGTTTTACCTTTACCTGATCCTATTCCACGTCCTGGTCTAATTTTTTTTACATTAGTTTTTACTAAATTATTTAATTTCATTTTGTATTTTCTCTTTTAGAAACAATTTCAGATATTTTTTTCCCTCTCATAGCTGAAAGTAATTTTGGAGATGCTTGAGATAATAGTGCGTTAACAGAAGCTTTAACAACGTTGTGAGGATTCGCAGATCCAATGGATTTTGCTACAATATCTTGAATTCCTAAAACGTCACAAACAGCTCTTATAGGACCACCTGCAATAATTCCAGTTCCAGCTGGAGCAGATCTTAAAATAACTTTTCCAGAACCATTTCTTCCTTTTACATCATGATGCAAAGTTCTTCCATCCTTTAAGGAAATTTTAATTAAATTTCTTGTAGCATCTTGTGTGGCTTTTTTAATAGCGCTAGGAACTTGTTTGGATTTTCCTGAACCAATACCAATTGAACCTTTTTCGTTTCCAACTACAACTAATGCAGCGAATCCAAATCTACGACCACCTTTAACAACCTTTGTAATTCTGTTTATTGCGACTAGTCTTTCCTTGTATTCACTTACTTTCCTTTGCCATTCAGCCATTTAAAACTCCAATCCATTTTTTCTTAATGAGTCTGCAAACACTTTAATTCTACCATGATATTTATAAGAACCTCTGTCAAAGTAAACCTTGGTGATTTTTTTTTCAACAGCTCTTTTTGCTAATATTTCTCCAAGTAAAACCGATGTTTCAATTTTCTTTTTTTTATTAATTTTAATTTCTTTTTCTATTGATGAAGCTGAAACAAGCGTCTTTTTTTCTTTATCGTCAATAATTTGAGCTGATATATTCTTTAGTGATTTAAAAACTGATATTCTATATCTGTTTTTAGAAACATCTCTTAATTTTTTTCTATTTCTAAGTTGTCTTTTTACTGTGTTATTTAATTTTTTCATTTTATTTCTTTTTACCTTCTTTTCTAAGTACGAATTGGCCTCTTTCTCTTATGCCTTTTCCCTTGTAAGGCTCAACAGGCTTAAGTGTTTTAATATCTGAGGCAACTTTTGATACTGACTCTTTGTCAACACCAGTGATTGTAATAATAGTTTGTTTTTCTACAGCAATTTTAACATCTTTAGGTATTTTAAAATTAATATCATGGCTAAAACCTAGTTGAAGATTTAATAATTCCCCTTTTAAATTTGCTCTATATCCAACGCCTGTAATGTCTAGTATTTTTTGATGTCCAATACTAACACCTAGTACAGCATTGTTAATTAAACTTCTGTAAGTGCCCCACATTATTGATGTTTTTTTATCTATATTTTTAGTAGCTACAGGCATGATGTTAAATTCATTGTTCTCGTTAACTTTTGCAGAAAAAATTTTATCATTTATTGTTAATTGTTTAGAGCCTTTTGGTCCTGTTATAGTTATTATTCCATTTTCAGATTTAACTGACGAGTCTTTCGGAATGTTTATATTTTTTTTTCCAATTTTAGACATTAAAATACCTTACAAATAATTTCTCCACCAACATTATTTTTTCTAGCTTCGATGTCAGACATTACTCCTTTATTAGTTGATATGATCGCTAAGCCTAAACCATTTTTAATTCTAGGTATACTATCAGCTCTTGAAAAAACTCTTCTTCCAGGTTTAGAAATTCTTTTAATTTCTTTTATTACAGGTGTGCCTTCGTAATATTTTAAGTCTACAAATAAAGATACTTTGTTGTTGTCTTTTTTTTCAATATGATAACTAGTTATAAAACCTTCATTTTTTAGAACTTCTAAAACTTTTAATCTAAAATTTGAAGAGGGCATTTCAACTTTTGTTAACGATCTTAATTGACCGTTTCTAATTCTTGTAAACATATCTCCTATCGGATCCATCAAAGTCATATATTTTTCCTTACCAGCTCGATTTTGTCATACCTGGAATTTTTCCAGATGATGCCATTTCTCTTAGAGCTATTCTTGATATTTTTAGTTTTCTATAAACTCCATGAGGTCTTCCTGTGATCTCACATCTATTAACTACTCTTATTTGTGCAGAATTTCTTGGCAACTTACTTAACTTAAGTTGAGCCGCAAATCTTTCTGCTAAAGGTAACTTTCTATCTTTTATAATTTTTTTTAATGCTGTTCTTCTTTTTAAGAACTTTGCTACAAGTTTTATTCTTTTTAAGTTTTTTTGTATTGCGCTTGTTTTTGCCATATTATTAGTTTTTTGTTGGTGTTTTTGTTAAAGGGAAATTGAATTCTTTTAATAACTCAATTGTTGCTGTTTTAGAAGTACTTGTTGTAACTAACGTAATATCCATACCTCTGATTTTATCTACTTTGTCATAATTAATTTCTGGAAAAATAATATGTTCTTTTATACCAAAACTATAGTTACCAAATTTATCTACTCCATTAGAACTGAGTCCTCTAAAATCTTTAATTCTTGGAAGAGCTATATTAACAAGTCTATCAATAAATTCGTACATTTTAGAGGATCTTAAAGTAACTTTAACACCTGCGGCAAAACCTTTTCTTGTTTTGAAGTTAGCAATTGATTTTTTAAATTTTGTTACAACAGCTTTTTGTCCAGCAATTGATGTCATTTCATCTTGACATGATTTTACTTTTTTTGATTCAGACGCATCCTCTCCTAATCCGATGTTTAAAATTACTTTTGTAATTTTTGGAGCTTGGTGTTTGTTTTTGAAATTTAATTTTGTCATTAATTTAGGCAAAATTTCTTTTTCATATATATTTTTTAATCTAGGTATCATTTATCTATTTTTTTTCTGCTTCTTTTTTTTTCTCTAAATTTTTAACATTTGAATAATGTATGAAACTTTCTTTTGAAATTATTCCACCTTTATTTTCTTTTGTAGGTTTAAGGTGTTTTTTAGCAAGATTAATATCTTTAACTTTAACCATGTTTAATTTTTTATTAATTTCGATTACTTCACCAGTTTTTCCTTTGTCTTTTCCAGTAATAATCTTAACCTGATTTCCTTTTTTAATTTGCATATTTAGATGACCTCCGGTGCTAATGATATAATTTTTGTATGACCGGCTGCACGTAATTCTCTCGTTACAGGTCCAAATATCCTTGTTCCCATAGGTTCTCCTTTTTCGTCTGTTAAAACTACTGCATTATGATCAAATTGTATTTTAGATCCATCATCTCTAAAAATTTCTTTTCTTGTTCTAACTACGACTGCTTTATGTACAGAACCTTTTTTTACTTTTCCTTTAGGTATCGCATCTTTAACAGTTATTACTATTAAATCACCTACTCCAGCATATCTTCTTTTTGAACCACCAAGAACTTTTATACATTCAACTCTTTTTGCCCCTGTATTGTCAGCTACTGTTAATTCCGTATGATTTTGAATCATTTTTTCATTACCTCCCAAGTCTTTTTTTTGGAAATAGGAGCACATTCTGTAATCTCAACCATGTCACCATCTTTAAATTTATTATTTTCATCGTGCGCATGATATTTTTTAGTTCTGGATATTACCTTGCCATAAAAAGGATGTTGGAATTTTCTAATTACTTGAACAACAACTGTCTTGTCGTTTTTAGAGCTTACAACTTTTCCTTTTAGTATTCTTTTACTCATTTAGAGTCCTTTGCATTTATCGTGGTATACAGCCTTGCTATACTCTTTTTTATTTGATTGTATAAAGCAGGGTTTTCTACCTGGCCATTAATTTTTTTAAACCTAATATTAAATAGATCTTTTTTTAAAGTTTGAATTTTTTTCACAGCTTGTTCTCCATTTAATTTTTTATCTTCTTTTTTATCTTTTGGCATTTTATCTCTTTATAAATTTTGTTTTAATTGGTAATTTTGCAGATGCTTTATACAAAGCTATTTTTGCAATTTCTTCTGTTACACCGTCAACTTCAAATATAATTCTACCAGGTTTTACTCTACAAGCATAATACTCGATATTACCTTTTCCTTTACCCATTCTCACTTCAGTTGGTTTTTTTGAAACAGGAATATTGGGAAATATTCTTGTCCATACCCTTCCTGTTCTCTTCATATATCTCGTTAAAGCAACTCTAGCTGCTTCTATTTGTTTTCCAATAATTCTTTCTGGTTCTAGAGCTTTCAGGCCATACGAACCGTAGTTTAAAACTGCAGCTCTTGTTGCTTTTCCATGTATTCTACCTTTAAAGGCTTTTCTATATTTAGTTCTTACTGGCTGTAGCATTTTTCACTCTTTCCTTTTTTTCCTGGTCAACATCTTTTTCAAATAACTGACCTTTATAAATCCAAACTTTAATTCCTATAATTCCGTAAGTAGTTAAGGCTTCGGCTGTTCCATAGTCTATGTTAGCTCTCAACGTATGCGATGGTATGCTTCCTTCTCTCTCCCATTCAGTTCTTGCAATTTCATTTCCAGCTAGTCTTCCGCTAATCATTACTTTAATACCTAGTGCTCCAAGTCTTTGAGCAGACTGTATTCCTCTTTTCATAGCTCTTCTGTAGGCAATTCTTTTGACCAGTTGTGTTGCAATGTTTTCTGCAACTAAATATGAATTTAATTCAGGTTTTTTTATTTCTTTTATATTTATAGTAACTTCACTATCTTTAGATATTTTTAAGACATTAGATTTAATTTTTTCAATATCAGCTCCTTTTTTCCCAATTACAAAACCTGGTCTTGATGTATGGATAGAAACAATTAGTTTTTTTCCAGATCTTTCAATAATTATATCTGAAACACCTGAATTAACTATATTTTTTTGAATATATTTTCTAATTTTAAAATCTTCTATTAAATATTTTCCAAATTCTTTCTTTTTTGCAAACCAAATTGAGTCCCAACCTCTGTTTACACCTAGTCTAAAAGCTATTGGATTTATTTTTTGTCCCATATTTATTTTTTAACCTCTTTTTTTTCACCTAAAACAATTGTTATTCTACTAAATGGTTTTTTAATAGCACTTGCTCTTCCTTTTGCTCTTGGTCTAAATCTTTTCATAACAATTGATTTTCCTACATATGCTTCTTTGACATAAAGCTTGTCAATATCATGTTGATAATTATTTTCAGCGTTAGCTATAGCTGATTGTACTGTTTTCTTAACATCGTGAGCTATTCTTTTTCTTGTAAATTCTAAATCTCTTATAGCAATATCAGCTTTTTTTCCTCTGATAAAATCAAGAACTAAAGCTACTTTTCGAGTGCTTGATCTTACATTTTTATTAACTGCTTTTACTGAAATACTATTTTTTTCCAACTGCACCTCCTGGCTTAGCTGTTGGTCCTGCAGCTTTTTTATCTGCTGGTGTGTGGCCCCTAAAAGTTCTAGTAGATGCGAATTCACCTAGTTTATGTCCAACCATTTCTTCAGATATAGTAATAGGTATAAATGATTTACCATTATGTATTAAAAAACTGTGACCTACAAAATCAGGAATAACTGTTGAATTTCTAGACCAAGTTTTAATTGGTTTTTTTTGAATACTTCCATCTTTGAGTTTATCAATTTTTTTTAATAAACTCGGATGTACGAATGGACCTTTCCAGACAGATCTAGCCATAATTATTTCCTCTTCTTTCTTCTTGAAATTATCATTTTATCACTTCTTTGAGGTCTTCTTGTTTTTAAACCTTTAGCTGATTGACCCCACGGAGAAACAGGATTTCTTCCACCTGATGTTTTTCCTTCACCACCACCATGTGGGTGATCAACAGGGTTCATTACAACACCTCTTGATTGTGGTCTTTGACCTTTCCATCTTGTTCTTCCAGCTTTACCAATTTTAATATTTTTTTGATCTGGGTTTGAAACAGCACCAAGTGTTGCCATACATTTACTGCTTACTTTTCTTGTTTCTCCTGAGCCTAATCTTATAATAGCGTGATCTCCATCAAAACCCGTTAATGTTGCAGATGAACCTGCAGACCTAGCCATCTTGCCACCAGTATTAGGTACTAATTCTATATTATGTATTGAACTACCTTGAGGAATTTCATTTAATGCTAAGCAATTTCCAACTTTTATCTCAACATTTTTACCTGCCTCAACAGAATCTCCAACATTTAAATTTTGTGGACAGATTATATATTTCATATCGTTATCTTCATATTTGATTAATGCTATATAACTAGTTCTGTTTGGGTCATATTCAATTCTTTCAACAACACCCTTAATATTTCTTTTGGATCTATAAAAATCTATAATTCTGTATTTATGCTTATGTGCACCGCCTCTGTGTCTTGATGTTATTCTTCCCATGTTGTTTCTTGCACCGGTAGAATGCTGACCAACAGTAAGTGGTTTGTATGAATCACCTTTCCATAATTTACTTTTATCTACAAGAACTGTTCCGCGAACAGATTTTGTGTATGGTTTAAATGATTTTAATGCCATAATTAAATGCCTGCTGTTAGATCAATACTTTGACCTTTTTTAAGAGTAATAATTGCTTTTTTATATCCTGGCTTGATTGATTGTTTACCTTGTTTAATCTTTTTCTTTCTTTTTTGATTAATAATATTTACTTTAAGAACAGTAACTTTAAATATTTTTTCAATATTTTTTTTAATAGACGTTTTGTTTGCTCCAGAGTGAACTTTAAAAACTGTTTTATTTTGTTCAGATAAAATTGTAGCCTTCTCTGTGATAATTGGCTGTCTGATAGAATCTATAAAATTAATTTTTTTCATCTAATAACCTTGTTTCAATTTTTTTCATAGAGCTAGAAGTAATAATTACGTTTGTGTATTTTAAAATATCGTAAATATTTGCACCTTCTTCATTTATTATCTTAATATTTTTGATATTTCGTGCTGATTTAGAAAAATTTTTTTCAGAATTTTTATCGGAAACTATTAATGCATTTGAGAGTTTATTAAATATTAAAAATTTATTAAATTCTTTTGTTTTTTTAATTTCTTTTTTTACGTCAGATAAAATATGCAATTGCTTATCTACATTTTTTTTTGCTAAAGTTTGAGCTAGCGCTAACTTTCGAACTTTTTTGTTAATTTTTTTAATCTTATATACAGCTCCCTTAGGTCCATGTGCTTGTCCTCCACCTACAAATAATGGGGCTTTTTTACTAGCATGTCTTGCTTGACCGGTTCCTTTTTGAGCATAAATTTTCTTAGTAGATCCTCTAACTTCATTTCTTTGTTTTGTTTTTGCTGTTCTTGGTTTCTGGTGATTTAACTGCCAGTCAATTACGTACTTAACTAATTTATGGTTAAATTTTAAGTTCATTATTTTATCTGAAATATCTATAGTTTCAGTTTTTCCGCCTTCGAGATTAAGTAAATTTAATTTCATTTTATTTTTTTTTCCCCTTGGCAGCTTCTAAAGCTTTTGTTTTAGAATCAATTTTTTCAATTAATGTTTTTCTTCTGACATCTTTAATAGATTGTCTTACTAAAACTGTTGAGTTCTTTGAACCAGGCACTGATCCTCTTAAATATAAGAGGTTATTTTCTACGTCAGATTTTATTATTTCTAAATTCAACATAGTTCGAAATTTATCACCCATATGTCCAGCCATTTTTTTTCCTTTAAATACTCTTCCGGGATCTTGTCTTTGTCCTGTTGATCCGTGAGATCTGTGTGAAACAGAAACACCGTGAGATGCTCTCAAACCACCAAAATTATACTTTTTCATTACTCCTGCAAATCCTTTACCTATAGTTTTAGATCTCACATCAACAAATTTTGTATCTTTTAAAATTTCTAGGCCTACTTCGTTTCCTTCTTTAAAGCTATCAAGTTCTTCACAACGAAACTCTTTTAAAACTTTTTTAGGTTCAGTGTTTTTTTTAGTAAAATAACCTTTCATTTGATTGGTTAATTTGGAATTTTTAATTGAAAAATATCCTAGCTTAACTGCGTTATATCCTCTTTTATCTTTTGTAATAACATCAAGCACCCTACCTTTTTCAACTTTAATTACAGTAACTGGAACGGATTGACCGGTTGCCAAGAACTCTCTGGTCATTCCAATTTTTGTGCCTAGCAATCCTACAGTCATAATTATATTTTAATCTCTATATCTACGCCAGACGCTAAATCTAATTTCATTAACGCTTCGACGGTTTGAGGAGTTGGTTCAATAATGTCTATTAGTCTTTTGTGAGTTCTTGATTCAAATTGTTCCCTACTTTTTTTATCAATATGCGGTCCTCTTAAAACTGTATATTTTTCAATTCTTGTAGGAAGAGGTATAGGTCCTTTTACCTGTGCTCCAGTTCTTTTTGCAGTATTTACTATCTCTTCCGTAGATAAATCTAAGATTTTATTATCGTAAGCTCTTAAATGTATTCGTATGTTTTGTTTATCCATAATATTAAGCCAGTTTCTTTGTTACTTCGTCTTGAACGTTTTGTGGTACTTTATCATAATGACTAAATTGCATTGTATATTGAGCTCTTCCTTGCGTTGAAGATCTTAAATTATTTATATAGCCAAACATATTTGCTAGCGGAACTGTTGCAGAAATTGCAGTGGCATTTCCTCTAGGTTCTGTAGATCCTACTTGACCTCTTCGACTATTTAAATCACCTATTACATCTCCCATGAAATCTTCAGGTGTAACAACTTCAACTTTCATTATTGGTTCTAAAAGTTTTAATGTAGCCTTCTGACATAGTTCTTTAAAGCAATACCTTGAAGCTATTTCAAAAGCTAAAACACTAGAGTCTACATCGTGGTGTAACCCATCTAGTATTGTAACTTTATAATCTATTATTGGGAAGCCAGCTAAAATTCCACTTTCAGCAACCGACTCTACTCCTTTTTCTACACCTGGAATGAATTCTTTTGGTATAGACGCACCTTTAATTTTATTTTCAATTTCTCTTCCCTTGCCAGGCTCTAAAGGTTCTACACTTAAAGTGACTTTTGCAAACTGCCCAGACCCACCACTTTGTTTTTTGTGAATATAAGTGACTTCTGCTGCGTTAAGTATAGTTTCTCTATACGCAACTTGAGGAGCACCAATATTAGCTTCAACTTTGAATTCTCTTTTCATTCTATCAACAATAATATCTAAATGTAGTTCACCCATTCCTTTAATAATAGTCTGACCAGATTCTTCATCAGAAGTAACTCTAAAAGAAGGATCTTCTTTTGCTAATCTGCCAAGAGCTTCGCCCATTTTTTCTTGATCCGCTTTAGTTTTAGGTTCAACAGCAATTTCTATTACCGGGTCAGGAAATTCCATTGGTTCTAATAGAATTGGCTTGTCCTCATCGCAAAGGGTATGTCCTGTAACAGTAAATTTTAATCCAGCTAAAGCAACTATATCTCCTGTTGTTGCTTCTTTTGTATCTTCTCGACTATTAGCGTGCATTAGTAACATTCTACCGACACGTTCTGTTTTTTCTCTTGATGAGTTATAAACGCTTGTTCCAGTTTTGATGGTACCAGAATAAATTCTAATGAAGGTAAGAGAGCCAACAAAAGGGTCATTTGCAACTTTAAAAGCTAAAGCAGAAAAAGGCTCGTTATCACCAAACTTCATTTGAATTTTATCTTCTGTACCTAAAACTGTTCCTTCAATAGAACCGATATCCATAGGACTAGGTAAGTAGTCAACTACTGCATCTAAAAGTGGTTGAACACCTTTGTTTTTAAAAGCAGAACCTGTAATAATTGGAACAAAATTAAACCCCAATGTTCCTTTTCTTATGCATTTTTTAAGGTCTAATTCTGAAGGTTCTGTTCCCTCCAAATAGGCTTCCATTAATTTTTCATCTTCCTCAACAGCTAACTCAACTAATTCTTTTCTATATTTACCAGCTTTTTCTTTGAGATCAGCAGGAATATCTACAATATCAAATTTTGCACCTAAATCTTCATTTTGCCAAACAATAGCTTTCATTTGTACTAAATCAACCACACCTTTTAAATCAGCCTCAGATCCAATGGGTAGTTGTAATACTAGAGGCTTACAGCCTAATCTATCTTTAATCATATCTACGCACATGTAGAAATCTGCCCCTGTTCTATCTAATTTATTTACAAAACAAATTCTTGGTACTTTATATTTGTCAGCTTGTCTCCAAACAGTTTCCGATTGAGGTTCAACACCAGCCACACCATCAAAAACACAAACAGCTCCATCTAAAACTTTTAATGATCTTTCAACTTCAATAGTAAAATCAACGTGCCCAGGGGTATCAATAATGTTTATTCTATGATCGTTCCAAAAACATGTAGTTGCAGCAGAAGTAATTGTAATACCACGTTCCTGTTCTTGTTCCATCCAATCCATAGTAGCGGCTCCGTCATGAACTTCACCAATTTTATGACTTTTTCCAGTATAGTATAAAATTCTTTCTGTAGTCGTAGTTTTTCCGGCATCTATGTGTGCCATTATTCCTATATTTCTATAATTTTCTAAAGGATATTTTTTTTCAGACATAATAAATTACCATCTAAAATGTGCAAAAGCTTTATTCGACTCTGCCATTCTGTGTGTATCCTCTCTCTTTTTTATTGCTGCCCCTTTATTTTGCGATGCATCTATAAGTTCATAAAATAATTTTTCAGCCATAGTTTTGTTTTTTCTATTTCTTGTAGCATCTTTAATCCATCTTAGTGCTAATGCTTGTGCCCTTTTTGATTTAACTTCAACAGGTACTTGATAGGTTGCACCACCTACTCTTCTTGATCTACATTCAACATTTGGTTTAACATTACTGATCGCATCATTAAAAGTTTTTAAAGGATCTTGTTTGTTTGTTTCTTTAATTTTATCTAAAGCACCATATAAAATTCTTTCTGCTTGAGATCTTTTACCATCATACATTATACAGTTAATAAATTTTGAGATTAATTCTGAACGGAATTTTGCATCGGGATAAACTTTTCTAACAGGAGCTTTTCTTTTTCTAGACATATTTAAAATTATTTAGGTTTTTTAGTTCCGTATAAAGATCTTCTTTTTTTTCTCGCTGCAATACCTTGAGTATCTAAGTTACCTCTTAAAATATGATATCGAACACCTGGTAAATCTTTTACACGACCACCGCGTAATAATACTACTGAGTGTTCTTGTAAATTGTGTCCTTCACCTGGAATATATGCTGTGACTTCAAATCCATTTGATAATCTTACACGCGCAACTTTTCTCAATGCTGAATTTGGTTTTTTAGGTGTGGTTGTATAAACTTTTAAACAAACTCCTCTTTTAAGAGGTTGGCCTTCTAATGCAGGAACTTTATTCCTTGTAATAGGTTTGATACGTGGTTTTCTAAGTAGTTGACTAATTGTTGGCATAGCAAATTTTGAAGAAAAAAATAAAGGTTGGCCTTGATTTCAAGGTAAACTTAAGTCAGTGTTTAAGGTTAAATACTACCTTACTTCTAACTATCAAAATTGCGCTAAACTAACATTCAAAAGCTAAAAGT